>RRZU010296072.1_pt1 | contig 25630 bp, 22 predicted proteins | sample 2165561 | NCBI WGS metagenome assembly RRZU01 (sample SAMN10456909, study PRJNA506462) | wastewater metagenome | isolation source: wastewater sludge | place: USA: Moscow, Idaho | reverse complement strand
GCAAGGTGCGATTGATCGAAGTCGGAAGAACATTGAGCGAGCCCGGGTAGGACAGTTGATAGTGGGTGAAGTTGACCCCAGCCCGCGGAATCACATACCACCCCGGGGTGACGTAGGGCAGTGAAACCTGCGGCTGCAGCACACTTCTCTGCCCCTCAACCTTGTTGTTGTCGGGATGAACGAAATCGGTGTACTGCCCGAAGAAAGCGCTGTCGGTCGAAAACAGATCCGGCTGCCTGGCGTTCACCGTGATCTGCGGGAACAAGCGGTAGGGCTTGGCGACCGGATTCTTGGGGTCGGGCTGCAGGGTCTGGTAAGACTGCACATTCGCGGTTGCGGTCCACCAACCGCCGCCACCGTAAGTCAATAGCCCTTGCTGCAGGAGTTGTGTTTTCGCGGTGTTGGTGATCTGACTGGACAGATCAGTATAGTAATCGTTGTCCGAAACCCGCGTGTAATCGATTGAGCCAGACAAACCCATGGCCGATGTCTGGTTGTGTTGCAGCGTCACCCCCCAGCGATCCGTGCCCGTCTCCCGGTCGTGCGGTAGATACTCGGCGACGGCCTCACCACGATAGCTGCCGCCATACGCCGCATTGAGGTAGCGAAAATCGGTGCCGAGCAGTAACCCGCGTTTCGAAAGCAGGCGGGGAGAGATCGTCGCGTCCATGTTCGGCGCGATGTTCCAGTAGTACGGCAGGACAAAATCGAAACCGTTATCGCTGCTCGACCCATAGCGTGGCGTCAGGAAACCTGACTTGCGCTCATTGTTGAGTGGAAAGGACGCCCACGGGGAATACAGGATCGGCACGCCGAGGAAGTGCACGGTTGCGTCGTAGCCGCTGCCGACCTCATTATCGTAATCGAGCCGCAGTTCCGAGAAACCAAGGTACCAATCGTCGTTGCCGGGCTTGCAGGTCGTATAGGTCGCCGCGGTCATCCGGATCTGGTTTTCACCCTCGAGATCGATACGTTCGGCCTCGCCGCGCGCTTCGGTCAGCTCGCTCGCCGGCTTTTTCTGAGTCTTCAGTTTGATCTGCCCGGGCTTGATGCTGAGCACGCGCGGCGGCGCAAAACCGGTCGTCGAGTCTTCGTCGGTGGCGGCTGCAGCCCACTGCGAACTGGCGTCTTTTGCCGCCTGTTTGGCGGCGGCAGGGTTCGCCTGCCGCTTTAAGAAATACGTCGCCTGGTCGAAGAAACCGACCTGGTCCTCGAGTTTCAGGCGGGCTAGCGGGCCGAAAATGACGTCATCACCCTGCTCAAGGCGGACGTTCCCGGCGCCCTCGACCTCGTCGTCAACAGGCCAGTAGGTCAGGCGATCGGCAGTGATTACCTTGCCGACCTTGCGCAACTCCGCATCCCCCTCAGCCAGCAACTCGCGGTCAATCACGCCCGAGATTCGCTGCGCGCTCAGGAAAACCGGTCGCGGCTGGCTGCTCGCCACTGGCGGCACGATCGCCTCGGCGATGCGCAAGGCAAGCGCTCCGGCATCGGCAGCCCGCTCCGCAGGCACCAGAGCACGCGGCAGCGATGGCGAGGCCGTCGCGGGCTGCGTAGCCGACCGTCGCGCCTGGCCAGGCGCGACACCGACCCCGGCTGCCGGGGGAGGAAGATCCGGTCTGGCCATCTCGCTGGCTGCGCTGGCTGCGCTGGCCGCCGCTGGCGGTGCTACCGGCACCGCCTCTTCGTGCACCAGGTGCGGCGGGTCGAGCGAGGGGGCTGCGCGCTCCACCGGCGGTTCTCCGGGCGCAAGCGTGCTGTCCGCTGGCGGTTGGCTCGGCTCGCCATCGGCTGCTGTCGGCAAAGCCTCTTCCACCGGCACCGGCCGCGTGGACTCTGTACGAGGCGCGGGTGGCGGATCAAGCAAGGGTACGGCGCTTTCGACGGGAAGCTGGACCGGGGCAAGCGTGTTACCTGCTGGCGGCTGGCGCAGCTCGGCTTGGCCAGCTGTCGTCGCAGCCTCTTCCACGGGAAGCTGCACCGGCTGGATCGCCACGGCTGGCGCCTGCACCGGTCTGGTTTCTGCAACTGGCGGAGCAGCGGGAGCCGCGGCCGGTGCGGCAACGGGTTTCACTGGTGGCAAGCCGAGCAGCACCGGGTCTACCCGGAAAGGCGCCGCACCCTGCCCCTGAGCCTGCTCAGCAAAACTTGCGGCAAGGGTGCCGGCAAAGCTGCAGCAGAAGATCAGTGTCAGCGGCTTGCGCCGAGGAGTAAACGTCATTCCGGAATGGTCAGTGAAAGATGCGTCGGGTGGTTGTCTTTGGCAGCGCCTTGGAGCGCCTCGCGGATGCTAGAATCACGCCATTTTAGCATCATCGTCGAAGGAGAAGCGGCATGCCGCGTACCGCCCTGCTCGGTGACTGGGTCCACACGCTTTTCGCGGCAAGCTTCCCCGCTGGCGAGCTGCGCATCGAAGCCGCCTCGGCCGACGCCAGCTTCCGGCGTTACTTTCGCGTCAGCTTGCCCGATCAGACCACGCGAGTCGTCATGGACGCACCTCCCGACAAGGAAGACTGCCAAGCCTTCATCGACATTGCCGCACTTTTTCGGGAGGCTGGCGCGCATGTACCGGAGGTGCTCGCCCAGGATCTTGCACAGGGCTTCCTGCTGCTGTCGGACCTCGGCAACCGGACCTATCTGAATGCTCTGCAGGACGGCACAGCGGCGCCGCAACTCTACCGCGACGCCAACCACGCACTGGTCGCCATTCAACGGGCCAGCCGACCGGGCGTGCTGCCCGATTATGATCACGCTTTGCTCAGCCGGGAACTCGCGCTGTTCCCTGAATGGTACCTTGGGCGGCACCTCGGTCTGACGCTTGACGCGGGAATGCAAAGCACCCTGGACGGGGTCTTTGCCGCGCTACTGAGCAACAACCTGCAACAGCCACAGGTTTTCGTCCATCGCGATTACCACTCGCGCAACCTCATGGTCAGCGGCGACGGTTTCCCGGAAAACCCCGGCATCCTGGACTTCCAGGATGCCGTTTATGGTCCCATCACCTACGACGTCGCCTCGCTCTATCGCGATGCCTACATCCACTGGCCCGAAGACCAGGAACTCGACTACGTGATTCGCTACTGGGAGACCGCGCGGCACGCCGGACTGCCGGTGCACGCCGACTTTCACGACTTTTACCGGGACTACGAGTGGATGGGCGCCCAGCGTCAGCTCAAGGTGCTCGGCATTTTCGCCCGTCTGTGCCACCGCGATGGCAAGCAGGACTACCTCAAGGACATGCCGCTGGTGATGACTTATCTGCGGCGAACCAGCGAGCGCTACTCCGAGTTGCGGCCACTCGCACGCCTCCTCGACAAGATCGAGAAGCGGCAGGCCGATGTTGGCTACACCTTCTGATGAAAGCGATGATTCTCGCCGCCGGCCGCGGCGAACGCCTGCGGCCGCTGACCGATACGACGCCCAAACCACTGCTGCGTGCCGGCGGCAAAGCCCTGCTCGTCTGGCACCTCGAACGCCTTGCCGCTGCTGGCTGGCGCGAGGTGGTGATCAACCATGCCCATCTCGGCGAGCAGATCGAAGCAGCCCTTGGCGACGGCAGCGCCTTTGGCCTGAGCATCGCTTACTCGGCAGAACCGGTCGGAGCGCTGGAAACTGCCGGCGGTATCGCTGCGGCACTGCCCCTGCTCGGTGAGCAGCCGTTTCTTGCCGTCAATGGCGACATCTGGTGTGATTGGGATTTTTCGCTCGCCCGGCAACTGACGCTAGTGCCTGACCAACGACTCGCCCACCTGGTTCTGGTCGATAACCCGCCGCACCATCCCGAAGGCGACTTCCGCCTGGACGCCGGGCGCGTGCGCAGCGCCGTCGCAGGCACCAGTGGAGCGCTCACCTATGCCGGTATTGGCGTCTTCTGCCCAGCTTTTTTTGCCGAGGTTCCCGACGGCGCGGCGATGAAGCTGCGGCCGCTACTCGACGCGGGCATTGCCGGGGGAGTCATCACCGGCGAACGGTACACCGGCCGCTGGGTCGACGTCGGCACCCCGGAACGTCTTGCAGAACTCGATATGGAGCTTGCCCGAAGGTATGCATCACCAGCCCTATTCTAAACGCCGCGAGATCGTCCTGGCCCGCCTCGGTGACGGCGTCGCCGTCATCCCCACGGTACCCGAGCGCCTGCGCAACCGTGACGCGCATTACCCCTACCGCTTCGACAGCTACTTCTGGTACCTCAGCGGCTTTCCCGAGCCGGAGGCGGTGATCGTGCTGGTCGGCGGCAAGGAAGCGAAATCGCTTCTTTTCTGCCGTGACAAGGATGAGGAGCGCGAAGTCTGGGATGGTTTCCGCTACGGCCCGCAAACCGCTGCCGAAGCCTGCGGCTTTTCGGAAGCACATCCGATCGCCAGCCTCGAACAGCAGTTGCCCGTCTTGCTCGCCAACCGCAGCGTGCTCTGGCACTCGCTCGGCCACGACGCCGACTGGGACACCCGCATCGCCGCTGCGCTGAATACGGTACGCGCCGAGAACCGCAACGGCACGCGTGCGCCACATGAAATTCGTGACCTGCGCGGCCTGCTTGACGAGATGCGACTGACCAAGGATGCGCACGAAATCGACTGCATGCGCCGCGCCGCGGACATCGCTTCCGCTGGGCACGCCCGCGCCATGCGCGCCTGCCGGCCAGGCATGGCCGAGTACGAACTGGAAGCCGAACTCAGCTATGAGTTTCGTCGCCGCGGAGCCGACGGACATGCCTATGCACCGATTGTTGCCAGCGGCGCCAATGCCTGCATCCTGCACTATGTGGCGAACAACAAGCTGCTCGCCGCGCAGTCGCTGGTGCTGATTGATGCCGGCTGCGAGCTTGCCGGCTACGCTTCCGACATCACCCGCACCTTTCCGGTCAGCGGCCGCTTCAGCGCCAGTCAACGCGAGGTCTATGAAATCGTCCTCGCCGCGCAACAGGCGGCGATTGCCGCGGTTCGCCCCGGAGCCTCGTTCATGGACTATCACCAGGCCGCGCTGCGCGTTCTCTCGCAAGGCCTGATCGACCTCAAACTGATCACCGGCAGTGTCGACGGCGCGGTCGACAGCGCTGCCTACAAACCCTGGTACATGCACCGCACCGGCCACTGGCTGGGCCTCGATGTCCACGATGTGGGCGAGTACCGGAACAGCCCGGCCGACGATGACTGGACCACGCTGGTGGCCGGCATGACGCTGACCGTCGAACCGGGTCTTTACTTCCGCCCCGGCAGCACGGGTCCCCGCCATCTGCACGGGATCGGGGTGCGCATCGAAGACGACGTGCTGGTCACCGCCGATGGCTGCACGGTGTACTCCAGCGCGCCAAAGACCATCGCCGAAATCGAAGAGGTGATGGGCCATGACTGAGGGCATCGACACGATGGACATCGTCATCGTCGGCGCCGGTCCGGTCGGCATGACGCTCGCCCTGGCCCTGGCCGAAAGCCCCTACCGCATCCTGCTCGTCGACAGCCGGCGGCGCGCTGCCTGGGCCGGCGATCCGCGTGCGCTGGCGCTGTCCTACGGCACCCGACAGCTTCTCGAAAGCCTCGGCGCGTGGAACGTCAACGCGGCGACGCCGATCGAGACCATCCATGTCTCGCAGCGCGGCGGCTTTGGCCGCACGCTGATCGACGCCGCCGACTACGGCATTCCGGCGCTCGGCTACGTGATGCGTTACCGTGATCTCGCAGCCACCCTCGATGCACGCATCGCCGCTGTGCAGCGACTCGACAACAGCACCATCAGCGAAGTCAAGGCCGGCAGCGCAGCCGTCGAGGTCGTGCTGGACTGCGACGGCGAGATGCGACGCATCGCTGCTCGACTGATCGTCCATGCCGAGGGCACGCCGGGCGAGGACGCCGACGTCCGGGTGTACGATTACCGGCAGCACGCCGTGGTCGCCGAGGTCCGGCCGTTCCCCGAACACGGTCGCCGGGCATGGGAACGTTTCACACCTGACGGCCCGCTCGCCCTGCTCCCGCTGGGGCAGGACTACTCGGTGGTGTTCACGGTGCCGCCCGTCAAGGCCGGCGACCTGCTGAATCTCGACGACGACGGTTTTCTCGCCGCCCTGCGCGCGCAGTTTGGCGAGCGCATCGATTTCATCACCAGCGGCCCGCGCGCCAGCTTTCCGTTGGCCTTGCGTGTTCGCCAAAAACTTTCCGCTGCCCGTCAGGTATGGATCGGCAATGCGGCGCAAAGCCTGCACCCGGTCTCCGGTCAGGGCTTCAACCTTGGCCTGCGTGACTCCTGGGAACTGGCCGCAGCGCTGCGCGCGCACGCCGGCAGCGACGCCGGCGCGGCACCGGCACTAGCCTCCTACGTGCGCGGTCGGCGCCTCGACCGTAGCGGCAGCATGGCATTTACCGATGGCCTTGTGCGCACCTTTTCCAACGATCTGGCGCCACTGCGAATGGCGCGCGGGCTGAGTCTGTTGACCCTTGACCTCTTGCCGCCGCTCCGCCACTTCGTCGCCAGGCGCATGATCTGGGGCGCCCGGGCGTGGCCGTGAACCCGTCGGCATGCCAGGCCGGTCACCGAGACGACCCGGGACTGCGTCGTGCCGGCCGGCTGCCCGGCGACGCCGCAAGATCGCTCCGTGTTTCGCTTTGTTGCCGATTCGGCTAGACTTCGCCGCTTTACCAACCCTTGGCTCAACCTCCTGACGACTCCATGCCGCGAACGAACACGACAATCCAGCTGATCGAATTCAAGGGAACCACGCTGCCGGTCGTCGTGATCACCCTGCGATCGCTGCACGCCGAAGCGCTGGCCGAGGCCGCCAGCGCGCTATTCGGCGACGATGAATTTTTCGACGGCGATGCGGCATTGCTTGAATTGTCAAAGCTCGTCGATGTCCCGGATGCCGACTGGCGGCGAGTGAAGCAGCTGTTGAAGACGCATGGCCTCAACGTTATTGGCGTACGTGGCGGCAGCGAGCAACTCCGCTATGGCGCCGCCTTCGCCGGCTTGCCGACCTACCCTGCCGGCGAGCGCTCGACACCCGTGCCGCCGGCGCAGCAAACGGAGCCAGCAGCGCCTCCGCCTCCGCCACCGGAACCGGCAGCACCGGCAGCACCGGCAGCACCGGCGGCATCCGCAGCGACCCTGTATATCGACCGGCCACTACGTTCAGGACAGCAAGTCTATGCACGCGGCGGCGACCTGGTGGTGCTGGCAGCGGTCAATGCCGGCGCCGAGGTCATCGCCGATGGCAACATCCACGTCTACGCACCGCTGCATGGGCGTGCGCTGGCCGGTGCCGGCGGGTCGGTAGCGGCGCGCATCTTCTGCACCTGCTTCGACGCCGAACTGGTTTCGGTGGCAGGGCTGTACCGAACCTTCGACGGCGGCGTTCCCGTCGATCTCGCTGGCAGGCCGGTCCAGGTCAGGTTGGCGCAAGGGTCTGGCGAGGACGCTGGCAAACTGATTGTCGCGCCCTTACTGACCGATTAGCCGCCATGCGGGTAGCTGTACCCGCCGACAAGCGTCGGCGCCATTCCACAGAAAACCCATTCTGCAGGTAGAATCTCAGCTTTTGACCTGCGGGGAAAAATCCGTGACACGTATTGTCGTCGTAACATCCGGAAAGGGTGGTGTCGGCAAGACCACCACCAGCGCCAGCTTTGCGTCGGGCCTCGCCCTGCGCGGCTACAAGACCGCCGTCATCGACTTTGACGTCGGCCTGCGCAACCTGGATCTGATCATGGGTTGTGAGCGCCGCGTCGTTTATGATCTGGTCAATGTCCTCAATGGCGAAGCGACGCTCACCCAGGCGCTGATCAAGGACAAACACTGTGAGAACGGCAATCTCCACGTGCTGCCTGCTTCGCAGACCCGCGACAAGGACGCACTGACCGAAGAAGGTGTCGAGAAGGTCCTCAAGGAACTCGAACACATGGGCTTCGATTATGTCGTCTGCGACTCGCCAGCCGGCATCGAGAGGGGCGCAGTGATGGCCCTGACCTTTGCCGACGAAGCCCTGGTAGTCAGCAACCCGGAGGTTTCTTCGGTGCGCGACTCCGACCGCATTCTCGGCATCATCCAGGCCAAGTCGCGGCGCGCGCTGCTCGGCGGCGAGCCGGTGAAGGAACACCTGTTGATCACCCGTTATTCGCCAAAGCGCGTCAACGAGGGTGAAATGCTCTCCTACAAGGATGTGCAGGAGATCCTGCGAGTTCCGATCATCGGTGTCATTCCGGAATCCGAAGCGGTTCTGCAGGCGTCGAACGCGGGCTCGCCGGCAATCCATCTTACCAATTCCGACGTTGCCGAAGCTTACCTCGACGTGGTTGGTCGCTTTCTTGGAGAAACCATCCCACTTCGCTTCGTCGACTACGAAAAGCCTGGCCTCTTCAAGCGACTCTTCGGGAGTAAATGAGGATGTCCCTGTTCTCCCTGATCTTCGGCAGCAAACCCAAGACGGCCGCGATTGCCAAGGAACGTCTGCAGCTGATTATTGCCCACGAACGCAGCGGTGGCACCAGTACCCCGGACTTCCTGCCGGCATTGCAGCAGGAGTTGATGGCCGTCATCTCCAAGTATGTGTCGGTCAACCCTGAAGACATCAAGGTATCGGTCGAGAAGCAGGGAAACTTCGAGGTGCTGGAGGTCAACATCGTCATGCCGGAAGCGGCTAGCAGACCATAGGACACGCGTCGCCGCGGACTCGGTGCACAAGACCCTCGGCGGACAAATAGCCAAGGAAAGGGAAGCCCATGAAGAGTATCAAGGTCCTCGGCACCGGTTGTGCCAAATGTCACGCGACGATCGCCCTCGTCGAGGCGGTCGCAAGAGAAAAAGGGGTGACGATCACCCTCGAAACAGTCGACAGCCTGCCCGATATCATGAGCTATGGCGTACTGTCCACGCCCGGCGTGGTGATCGATGGGCTGGTCGTGCATGCCGGCGGCGTGCCGACACGCAGCAAGGTCGAAGGCTGGCTCTGAGCGGCTGCGGCTGCAGACTACTCACCAAGGTCGTCGAGCCAGTGCGCTCGCTTGCTCTGTGCACCGCGCGCGAGGAAATCTTCGGCGAAATTTCCGATTGACTGCGCCTGCCATGGACAGCGATACTTTCCGCTGCTCTGCCGGATCTCTCATCGTTCTGAATTTCCTTCCCTTTCAACAACATCAAAATGTTGCGTCGCGTGCTCCTGATTGCCTGCAGCCTCGCCGCAGCGCTTTGCCTTGCGGCCGGCCATGCGCAGGCGGCGGTTGGGGCGCTCAGGGTTGCCGTCCTGGAAAATGCGCCACCGATGGCCTATCGTGATGCTGATGGCCGATTGACGGGCTTCAGCGTCGAGGTGGCGCGCGCGCTCTGTGACGAAATGCAGGCCCAGTGCAGTTTCCAGACCACCGTGCTGGAACAGCTGGTCGACCAGTTGGCAGCCGGCGAGTTTGACATCGCTGCCGTCAGCCTGCTCGACACCCCGGAAAGGCGCAGCCGAATCCTGTTTTCACAACCTTATTTCCGTTCGATTTCGCTCTGGATTGGCAAACCCGGCGTGCTGCCGGGCGAGCACGGGCTAAAGATTGCCGTTCTCAAGGGTTCCGCCCAGGAGACCTATGCACGCAAGCAGGGCTGGGAAACGGTCGGGGTGAGAACCAGTGGTGAGCTCGGTGAACCGCTGGTTGCCGGCAGTGCGCAGGCGGCCATCGTTCCCATGAATACCAGCCTGAACCTGCAAAAGAACAAGGATTTCCAGCGTCTGGGCCTCCACTCGACGGTGCTCAAAGCTCCGGAACTGGTCGGCAACGCCGCGTTCGGTATCAACCCAAGGCGACCGGAGCTCAAGCTGATGGTCGATGCGGCGCTTGAGCGCATCAAGAGGAACGGCGTTTACGAACGAATCAACACCCAGTTTCTGCCCTTCCGGGTACTCTGATGGCCGGGCAGGCGGTCCGCAATCGCTACACCACCAGCCAGATGTCCGTACTGCTGGCAGCGACCTTTGCCTTGCTGTTCACCACCGTCGTCGCCCTGCTGGCTGTTGACCAGCAGCGTGTGCTGCTGGCCGCGCAGCGTCTGCAGCAACAAACCGTGCCGGAAATCATTCGTTTCCAGCGCCTGGCTCGTAACCTCGAAAAACTGCGCCAGGAAGGCGAGCGACTGCTCGCGTCGGGAACCCCCGCGGGACGCCAGGAGTCGCTGTTCATGATCATGCTGGTGGCCAGTCATCCAAGCATTCTCGAACACCCTCCGTCGGCAAAGCTGGCTCGCGACACCGAGGCTTTTCTGGTCGACGCCGCTCGCCTGGCCGCTGAGGATCCAGCGACCCTGCCCCTACGCCTTGCCGAGTGGCAACAGATCGTCACCCGGCTGAGCCTGTTGGTTGACGACCTCTCGGTCGAGGGAGTCAATCTGGTGGCCAGCGATCTCGTTGACATGACTGCCGCCATGCGCCTCGCCAACTACCAGTTGATCGGCGCGATGCTTCTGGTTGGCGGTTTTCTCGTATTGACGATGGTGCTGCTCAGAAAGCATCTGCTATGTCCCTTGCAACGTATCGATCGCGCGCTCTCGTCGCTCAACGTCGACCAACCGACGCCTGATTTTCCCGAAGCGCGCCTGGCCGAAATTCATGCCGTGGAGGAAGCAAGCAAACGACTGCACAGCGTGATGCTCAGCAATGAGGCTGCGCTTCGCAAGGTCGAACTGCTGGCCAGTCGCGATGATCTGACCGGGCTGATCAACCGGCGCCATTTCATGGATTTGGCCGAGGCCGAACTGCGCCGCGCTCAGCGTTACAACCGGCCAGTCGCCATCGCCTTCGCCGACCTCGATTTTTTCAAGAGCCTCAACGACACCTACGGTCACCATGCCGGCGACGCCGTGCTATGCGCCTTTGCCCAGCTGCTTTCTGAAAGCGTGCGCCAGTCGGACCTGGTCTGCCGCTACGGAGGTGAGGAGTTTGCGTTGCTGTTCCCCGAAAGCACCGTCGACAAAGCGCACCTGCTGGTCGAGCGTTTTCGCGAGCGCGTCGCCGACCGCGAATTTCGCCTGCCAGACGGCGCGCGCCTGCGCATTACCTTGAGCATCGGGCTTGCCGATGCCAGCCATTGCGCCATCGAAGCAGCCCTGAAACGTGCCGATCTGGCACTTTACGAAGCCAAGCGGCGAGGACGCAACCAGGTGGTGGTTGCTAGCGATGCCTGCTGAGCGATGGCCAGGCAGAGCATTGGCGGCGCTGCCGCGGCCGGGGCTCCAGCAGCCTGTCGGACTTGATGGGTCGAAGCGACAAAAGTGGGAGCCGAGCGCAGTTTTTCACGGATTTCAAGCGAATAGTTGTTCTATTCGCACAGAAATACGGGGGAAAATGAGCCGTCTTCCCAATTTTTGCAGCCGACTTGGCCAAGTCCGACAGGCTGCTAGAGGGTCGCGCTGCGGTCGCCACTGGCGAAGCCGAGCAGGGGCTCGCCAATGCCTTTGCCAAAGGCGATGACCTTGAACAGCTCGCCCATCTCGGCGGGGGAAACCAGCTTGTGCACAGCGTTCGCCACCGGCAGGTAGCGCAACGGCTCGCTCACTGGCGTCCGGGAGAGGACCTCGGTCAGCCCGCAGTTGAAGAGAAAGTTTGCCTGCGTGCTGTAACCCAGCAGATCCAGCCCGGCTGCGCAGCCGGCTTCAACGATGGCCGTGAATTCGACATGCGCCGTGATGTCCTGCAGGCCAGGCAGGTAGAAAGGCTCGCCGTGTGCGTGATGGCGGTAGTGGCACATCAGCGTACCGCTATCGCGCTGCGGGTGATAGTACTCGCGCCGGGGGAACCCGTAGTCGATCAGGAGCAGCGCGCCGCGTCCCAGGATCGCCGCCCACTGGGCAACCCAGGCCGGTGCGAGCAGCGATACTTCACTGAGGTAAGCGGGCGTTAACGGGCATTCGGCTGCCAGTAGCTGCGCTTGTTCCAACAAGCGACCACTGGCCGGCCGATCGCGCCAGATAAACTGTCCAGCGTCGACGCCCACACCGCGCTCGGCAATGGCGTCCTCGTTCCACAGCACGAGATGTGCTGGCATCGCATCGAGCACTTCGTTAGCCAGGACCAGTCCGTCAAAACGCCCTGGCAGTTGCTCGAGCCAGACAACCCGCGGCAAGAGGTGCGGTGCCCGGTCGCCTATGGTCTGGCGCTGGCGCGCGCGCAATTCGCCAGACAGTTCGAGGATCGCGTAAGCGCCGGGTGGGCTGCCGCGCAGTTCGAGTTCGCACAGCAGGTCGGCGGCGAGTCGTCCGCTTCCAGCGCCGACCTCAACGATCTGCGGCGCGCTCAAAGCGAAGATCTGCACAACCTGTGCGGCGAGGGTCTGCGCGAAAGCGGCCGAGAGCTCTGGGGCGGTAATGAAATCTCCAGCGGCGCCAAACTTCTGTGCGCCGCCCGCGTAGTAGCCCATTGCCGGGGTATAGAGAGCGAGGTCCATGAAGCGATCAAAGCCGATCCAGCCGCCGGCGGCATCAATTCGCGCGGCGATGTGATGCTGCAGGGCGGCGCTGTAAGCAACAGCGTCGTCATTCGGGACGGGCAGAAACGCCGGTGTCGTTGGGAGGCGGGGCAGCATGTCGGTCAGTTGGCCTTACGGTTCACAGCGTTCGAAACGGACCTGTCCATAGCGTTCCGGATGCACCATTGCCAGCCAATGCTCTGCCTCTGATTCCGCACGTTCCCAGGTTGCGGCGCGCAAGGGCACCAACCGTCCGGCGCCATCCTCGTCGATCCATTCGAGCGTGTAGCTGTGCATCCCGGCACGTCGTTGCAGGGTGATCCTGCGCGTCAAACTCGGTGGCTCGCGATGCAGCTCGGCCGCCAGGCCATCGGTCAGCCGCAGCCGGTAAGCTGGCCCTTTTCCCTGATGCTGAACGAGGTACTGCCGAGTCGCTGTGCTTGCCTCGATGACTTGCCACTCGGCACAGCCTTCGATGATCACGGCCAGCGGCAGACCTGTTTCGTCAGCAATGATTTCGGCCTCGACCGTGTGCGTTGGCCTGCTGCCCTCGAGCAGTTCGTGCCAGGGCAGGCCGTGCCGGGTTGGCGGTGCAAAAGGCAAAGCATGCTTACCCTGGCGAATACGGGCAAAGAGCGAACTCTTTCTGACATCTTCAAGGTCGACGGCCGGAAAGGCGGAGCGTGGCGGCGAGCGAAAGTTTCCCGCGCCCATGTAGCCCTCGGTCCACAGCGTCTTCAGCCAGGTAGCCGTGTCGAGCGCCAGTTGGGCCTGTTGGTCATCCAGCTCGACGCTTGTCCGATCGCTCTCCTGGCCAACGTCGGGCTGCCCTGCGAGCAGCTCGTCCGCGCGTGCGCGCAGCAGCTCCTGCAGCAGGATCCCGACCCATTCAGCAGTGGCCGCCGGAAGCTCGGCGACACGTTCGGCGAGAATCATCAGATGCTCCGTGTCGAGGCGGCTAGCCAGCTTGCTCATGTTTGATTTTCCAGCATAAATGGCATAGTCTAACGCGGCTCGTGGCGGCGTCGCTTTTTTTCCCGAAGGCACGGCAAAAATCCGTTAAAATCAACTCCTTGTTGCTGTTGTTGGTCTGGAACCGGGGATGAACGAAAAAGCGATCTTGGTAACCGGCGCTGCCAGACGGCTGGGCAGTGCGATCGCGCGCGAAATGCACTCCACGGGAGCCAACATCCTGGTGCACTACCACTACGCCGCTGCCGCTGCCGAAGAGCTGGTTGCCGAACTGAACGCTCTCCGGCCGTCGTCGGCAGCCTGTCTGCAGGCTGATCTGCGGGAAATCGAAACCTTGCCACGCCTGGTGGCCAACACCGTCGATCGTTTTGGTCGCCTGGACGCGCTGGTGAACAATGCCTCGAGCTTCTTCGCCACGCCCCTTGGCAGCATCGACCAGGCTGCATGGGATGACCTCGTCGGCAACAACCTGAAAGCGCCGCTGTTCCTGACCCAGGCTGCCGCACCGCATCTGCGGGCGGCGCGCGGCGCGGTGGTCAACATCACCGACATTCATGCCGAACGACCACTCGCCGGCTACCCGCTGTATTGTGCGGCAAAAGCGGGACTGCTCGGCTTGACACGCGCCCTGGCCATCGAACTGGCGCCACTGGTGCGCGTCAACGCGGTTGCCCCGGGACCGATCCTGTGGCCGGATGGTGAAGTTTTTGACAGCGCCGCACGTGCCAGTATCGTCGCACACACCCTGCTCGAACGTCCCGGCTGCCCACAGGATGTCGCCGGCGCCGTACGCTATCTGCTCGAAGATGCCAGCTATGTTACCGGTCAGGTCATCAACGTCGATGGCGGCCGCACCGCACATCTTTGATCCTGAACGCCCTTGGAGACCCTCCCGTTGGAATTGTCGAAGACCCTGCTGCGCCTGAGAAAACACCTTGAGAGCAAGGCCGGCAAGGCGATCGCTGACTACAACATGATCGAGCATGGCGACACCATTCTGGTGTGCATCTCGGGGGGCAAGGACTCGTACACGCTGTTGTCGCTGTTGATGGCCTTGCGCGAGCGGGCGCCGGTGGATTTCCGCCTGATCGCGATGAACCTCGATCAAAAGCAACCCGGTTTCCCGGCCGAAGTGCTGCCGAGCTACCTGGCGAAGATCGGTGTCGAGTACCGTATCGTCGAGCAGGACACCTATACGGTGGTCCGCAGCAAGATCCCGGAAGGCAGAACCACCTGCTCGCTGTGCTCGCGTCTGCGTCGCGGCGTCATTTATCGCACCGCCAAGGAAATCGGCGCCAACAAGATCGCCCTCGGCCACCATCGTGATGACATCGTGCAGACGCTCTTTCTCAATCTGTTGTTCGCTGGTCAGCTCAAGGCGATGCCTCCGAAGCTGGTCACCGACGACGGCGCACATGTCGTCATTCGACCGTTAGCTTACTGCAGCGAGATGGACATTGCGCGTTTCGCCCGCGGCATGGCCTTTCCCATCATTCCATGCAATCTCTGTGGCGCTCAAGACAACCTGCAGCGCCAGAAGATTCGTGAAATGATGACGGACTGGGACCGGCGCTACCCGGGACGCAGTGAATCGGTGTTTTCAGCACTCCAGAAAATTGTCCCGTCGCATCTGGCAGACCATCGCATGTTTGACTTCAGGGGGCTGCGTCCTGGCGCCGACTTGAGCACAATGGCTGGGGGCGATGCTGTCTTTGACCCGCCAGCACGTACTGAAAGCTGGTCATCACCGGCAGCGATTCCGTTGCCAGTGGTGACCCCATGAGAAGCACGCCCACTGGCGGTAGCACGCGGACTACGCAGTCGACGGCTGACGACAAGAGGCAGGATAGGGGATAGGATTCATGAGCAGCAGGGAGGGGACGCTCTCGATAGCACTCGCCGCGGTTGCCGGGAGTTCGCGACTATTCGAGAAGCTTGAGGGCGCCGAAGCCTTGCACGCGGTTGACCGCTGCATGAAGCGTATGAGCCGAGGTGTCGACAGCTTTGACGGCCGGCTCGTGCGGATCGGTCGCCATGATCTCACGGCGGTGTTCAATAACGCCAACGATGCATGTCAGGCGGCGATCGCCATGCAGCGACGTATCGCCGACCTGCCACCGGTTTGCGGCGTGCAGCTGGCGATTCGCATCGGCTTTCATCACGGACCGGTGCTCGAGGTAGATGGTGAGTTCGTCGGCGAATGTGTTAACACTGCCGAATGCCTGGCCGGATTGGCGGGCGCCGGGCAGGTGTTGACCAGCAGCGAAACAAGATCGCTGTTGTCGCCTCATTTGCAGCTATCGACGCGCCGCCTGACCGACCTGCCGACCGGCAGCCTGCCTGAGCAACATGAGGTCTTCGAAGTTCTCTGGCTACAGCACGTAGCCGCTGCTCCCGCGGTCATCGTCGAACCGTCCGCCTCAGCAAAGGAACGCGACTTGCGGCTTTGCGTGCGCTATGGTCATCACGTGAAGCTGCTCGACAGACATCGGCCGAGCATGCTCATCGGTCGCGATGTCGGTTGCGAGATCATCATTCGCGATCGCCGTGCTTCCCGGAATCATGCTTTGCTCGAGCGGCGAGGCGACCATTTTGTGCTCAAGGATGTCAGCACCAATGGCACCTATGTAACCCTCAAGGGCGAGCAGGAACGTTTTCTCAAGCGCCAGGAGCTTGTCTTGCACGGCAGCGGGGTGATTTCCTTTGCCGCATCGGCGGCTAGTCCAGGCGCAGACATCGCCAAGTTCGAGCACCTCTGAGCAGCGGCGCCGGCGATTACCCGGGCAAGGCGCGTGCGAGTACCAGCAGGGTCACCTGCGCCGCGCCGTGCAACTTCACGGTACGCGCCAGTTCGTCCAGCGAGGCGCCAGTAGTCATCACATCGTCAATCAGCAGCAGCCGCCTGCCAGTCAGGTCGCTTGTGCAATCGAAAGCTCCCCGCACATTGCTGGCTCTTTCGCGCCAGGGCAGGTCAGCCTGGGCAGCCGTGTGACGAATTCGCCGGCAACTACGCGCGTCGATCGGGACTCGCCAGGCTTTGCTCAGCGGGCGCGCAAGTTCGAGCGCCTGGTTGAAGCCGCGTTCGCGAAGGCGCAGGCGGTGCAGCGGCAACGGGATGATCAGGTCCGCGGCGGCGCTGTCAGTCAGCAGGGCCAGCTGGCGGCCGAAGTAGCTTGCGAGTGCGAGACGATGCCCGTATTTGAATGCTTGCACCAGCTTGTCGATCGGAAAACCATAGCGAAAGGCGGCGAAGGTGGCATCGTAGTGTGGCGGCCTGGCGAGGCAGCGGCCGCAGACTTCGCCATGCGAGCTCGGCAGTGCGCAGCGCGCGCAGCAGGGCATTGGCAGTCGCGGCAGGTCGGCCTCGCAGGCACGGCAGAGAAGGCTGGCAGCGCTGCGCGCGCCACACAGCAGACAGTCCTGCGACAGCAATCGATCGCACGATCTGCGGACCAAGCGGGCGCTTTGAGTTAAGATTGACATCCTTGAAGTGCTCGTAAGGAATTCTTGCCGACGGGCCATCGCCAATTTCCAGGTATAGAGATCATGAATGCCATTCCTCAAGCCGCCACGCTTACTCCCGATGACCAGGCGCCAGTCCGCAGCAGTCGATGGACGGTCGCCCAAGTCGAAGCACTCTACCAGCTTCCGCTGATGGACCTGATCTTTCGCGCGCAGCAGGTGCACCGCGAGAACTTCGACGCCAACGAGATTCAGCGCTCGACGCTGCTCTCCGTGAAGACCGGCGGTTGTTCGGAAGATTGCGGTTATTGCTCGCAAGCCGCACGTTACCACACCGAAACCGAGCGGGAAGCCCTCCTGCCTCTCGACGAAGTCATCGCCGCCGCCCAGGCCGCCAAGGACAAGGGGGCCTCGCGCTTCTGCATGGGCGCAGCCTGGCGGGGTCCCAAGGACAAGGACCTGGCGAAAGTGAGCGAGATGATTCGCGCCGTCAAGGGTCTCGGCCTGCAGACCTGCGTGACGCTGGGAATGCTCAAGGACGGTCAGGCGGACGAACTGAAGGAAGCTGGTCTCGACTATTACAACCACAACCTCGATACCGACGCCTCGTTCTATGGACAGGTGATCACTACCCACAAGCATGCTGACCGCATTGATACCCTGGGGCAGGTGCGTGAAGCCGGCATCAAGGTATGCTCCGGCGGCATCATCGGCATGGGCGAGTCGCGCAGGAACCGTGCAGCACTGATCGTCCAGCTGGCCAACCTCAATCCGCCACCGGAATCGGTACCGATCAACAATCTGGTACCGATTCCCGGCACACCCTTGGCCGATGTCGCGCCGATCGACAGCTTCGAGTTCGTGCGCACCATCGCCGCGGCGCGTATCACCATGCCGGAAAGTTTCGTGCGCCTGTCTGCCGGCCGTCAGGCGATGGCCGAAGAGCTGCAGGCGCTGTGCTTCCTGGCCGGCGCCAATTCGATCTTCTACGGCGACAAGCTGCTGACCACCGGCAATCCCGAAGCCGATCGTGATGAAGCGCTGTTCGAGAAGCTGGGGCTGCGGCCGATCTAGCCTGGTAGCACTCGTCGATGCAGGCCGCGGCGCAGTTCGTCGAGCAGCGCCAGGTCCGCAGGAACTTTGCGCGCGCCGCAACGACCTACGATGAAGTGGCCGTCTTGCAGCGCGAAGTCGGCAGTCGCATGCTCGAGCGGCTGGATTATGTGCGTCTCGAACCACAGCGGGTGCTCGATCTCGGTTGCGGCACCGGCGCCAGCCTCACCGCCCTGCAGGAACGTTACCCCCGCGCCTCGCTGATCGGCGTCGATCTCAGTGAGCCGATGCTGCGCGCAGCGCAGGCGAAGAGCTCGCGCCTGCGCTGGTTGCTGCCGTTTCTGCGCGGCAGCCGACCACTGCTGGCGGCGGACGTCGCGTGCCTGCCGCTGGCGCCACAGTCGGTCGGCCTCCTGTGGTCGAACCTGATGCTGCACTGGCTGGATGACCCGCTGCCCGTGTTCAGGGAAGCGCATCGGCTGCTCGAAGTGGAGGGGCTGCTGATGTTTTCGACTTTCGGGCCGGATACCCTCAAGGAACTGCGCGCCAGTTTCTCCGATGGCTACCTCCACACCCAGCGCTTTACCGACATGCATGACTATGGCGACATGCTTGTCGAATGCGGTTTTGCCGATCCGGTGATGGACGCAGAAGTGCTGACGATGACCTACGCCAGCCTCGACGACCTGCTCACCGACCTGCGCCGGAGCGGGTCGACCTGTGCGATGCGGGCGCGACGGCATGGCCTGACGGGACGCTCGACCTGGGCCGAAGCGCGCGCAGCCTATGCCAGGCTTGCCCGCGCGGGTCGCCTGCCGGCGACCGTCGAAGTGGTCTACGGACACGCCTGGAAAGCGCAGCCGAAGAAAACGACAGACGGACGAGCGATCGTCCGCTTCGACCCCAGGCAACGCAGCCGCTGATCCGGTACGCAGGTGTAGCACGTGTAGGTCGGGTTAGCCCGCAGGGCGTAGCCCGACATCCTGGGGCTGTAAATGTCCGGTAAAGTCGAGGTGTAGCGGTGCGACACGAATCGCTTGCGGGAGTTGTTCCCACTTCAAGAGGAGGGAACCATCAGTGTCAGCTGATGAATCTAGGAATCTGAATCAAGATGTCGGTACCGCAGAACGATGACGTCAAATTGACTGCCTGATCCTCGGAAAACCGAGGCTCAAAAGAACCGCACCTCTTGTTTTTTGGTGGTGCAATTGCACCCTGGATCACAACTCGCTATCGGGGCATGTGAGTACTGGTGAGGAATGCTGGGGGTAAGAGCGGGTGTTGGCCGAAAGGCTGCTCTTGTGAGGGACGATCAGGCCGTCCCACTGCTCTAGTGACTCGCAGATCCAGCCTTGCGGCCGCCCATATTGTGGTCGCCTCGGTTCCACCTCCCCGCATTCGAAATTGCACCCACGTCTGTCAGATCGCCATCTTCCACTCCCGCAGCAGGCCAACGGTCTGCGTCAACCCCTGCTTCAGCAGCGTGTCCAGGTATTCGTCCGCCGTCTTGGGCGGGTTCTTCAATGACCGCCGGTGATTGGTCGCCGCCTCGCAGACACTGGCCGGGTCCAGCTCGAGCAGGTCGAAGATGAAGTCATCCGGATGCTGGACCGACAGGTTGTAGCGTTTCAGCAGATACCCGGGGAAGTCCTTCAGGTTGAATGTCACGATCAGACTGGCGCCGCCGTGAATGGCAGCGGCCACCACATGACGGTCATCTGAGTCAGGCAACTCGATGGACGGGATCAGATGCTCGAAGCCGGTGACGAGGCTGTCCCGAACATGGGCGTTCATTAACGAACGGGTGCGATTCAGGTCTTCTCGCTTCAGATCCGGCCGCTTCTTGAGTACGTTGCGAGTCCACTCGTCGTGGATCATATCCGTCCAGCGCGCCCGGCATAGATCCGCAAGCGCCAAGCGCATGAGCAAGTCGCGCAGCGGTGCAGGGTAGAGCACGCACGCGTCGTAGATGACGATAAAGTGCGAGCGCATTCATTCGTACCCCATCTGGAGTTCTTGGGCCTGTTCCGCCAGTGCGTCGAGGGCCTTGCTGCGCTGCGCATCGATGCGATCTTTGTAAGCAATCACGTCCTGGTAGCGAACACGGCGGTGCGTGCCGCTCTTGTGGAACGGAATCTCGCCGCACTCCAACAATTGTACCAAGAAGGGACGCGAGACGTTGAGCACATCTGCTGCGTCCTGGGTGGTCAGTTCAGCATGGATGGGGATGATGCTGACCGCGCTACCCTCACCGATCCTGGTCAGGACATCAACGAGTAACCGCAGCGCCGAGACTGGGACACGAACCGGATGGGCCGCTCCTTTGTCGTCGAGGATCTCGATCTGCTGCGTTTCAGCACGGGTCTGCAAATAGGCGGACAGAGCACGTCCGCTCTCCCGAGCGAGAGCGACCTCCTCGGCCGTGGGCAGCGAGCGTGTGGATGAAAGTATGGTCATGGCAGCCTCCGGGAAGCTTGGAACAGCATCGCAGGAGGAATGATAAACGAAATATCCGAAATGAACACGCTACAACCCTAGTCGGTACCCAAGACACCCACACAGACGCCCATTTACACCCAATCCGCCGCCAGACGGCCGCGCGACTTGGCTGGCTCACGCAACAGCGTCTTCATCGGAGTTCAGTCCGTCGAGAAAGAAGCCGATCGAACACTGCTTCGAGGCCGGGATGTACGCCGCGTACGCGAGCGACACCCTTGGCGGCCGATTCGAAATACGCCTGCTTACGCTCTATGGGCCAGTCCGCTGGCGGTGATGCCAACACGTCTCGTACGTTGCAGATCTTGACGAACGATGCGAGTTAGCTTCCACTGGTTTTCGTGAACTGCTCCGGAAATGGCTGATTTGCAGTTATTAGGAAGGCATTCAGACCAATTCACGTGCCGCCAAGGACGCTGGAATCCCCTATTAGGCCGATTTGGGAGTGATACTTCAGCCGTGAATTGTCACCAGACGGCTGCTGCGTGAAATATACGCTCGCGAGCCGGATGCGATCCCTCTTGAGAAATGCCCCAGTGCTGGCACGGATTTCGTCGATCTCGGCCTCTTCGTCAAAGGTGAACAGGAAGCCCTTGGCTTCGACGCTCAAGGGTTTGATGCCCTGCTGTTCTCTCGATGTCTCCAGCTCCCGACCCGGTTCGAAGACGTAGAACCACAGCTGTTCGCCGTCGCGCCAATCGTGCCAATAAAGGTACATGCGGCGCCCGGCCCGGAAGCGATAGAGATTCTGATGGTAGCTCAGCAATCGGCCGGCCCGGTTGGCGTCGGCCAGCCATTCGACGAGGCTGTGGTTTTTTTTCTTTCGCTGTTCGAGCAGCACGTTGCGCAGACGCTGTGTCTCGCAGGCACGCACCGTATAAGCCTCCTTCTCGTCCGGGTCGTATTCGCGCGCGCACGGAAAGGCTTCGCTCAGGCACCTTGATGGCGTGACGAAGGCATCCTTTCCATAAGTCTGCGACATCATCGCCTGGTAGTTCGGCATCGCCCCATAGCGGCGCACGCCGGTGTCCTCGCTGATGGCACGACGCAACAGCACCTGCGTAAAATTGCTCCCCCCCGCGCCGCCGACCCGTTCACCCATCGTGTCGCCCACCCCGAAGCGCTGAAAAGCCGCCGGGTTGTCGCCCGTGTTTTGCGGTTGCCATGGCTTTCCATCCCACCGCAGCGGCACGTCCCAAATCACCAGATTCTTGAAGCCGCTGTCGGGCAGGGGCGGTCGATGCCGGCGTATCCGCCCGGCAAACTGGAGAATGTCTCGCTCTTGCCGGCTCTCGATTACCCCCCAATCGAAATCATGATCCCTGCCGGTGGTCTCCAGTGTCGAAACGAGGATCACCGCGATGTTCAGGCACGACGAGCCGGCAACGAAATCCCGCACAAATGGATTGGCCAGCGGCGCGAGATCGCCATTTTCTCCCTTTCGGCAAAGCATTCGGTTCAGTTGCCCATCAATCCAGTTGCGCGTCGCCAGCGACAGTCGGCCGTGCAGACAAACCACGCGGATATCGAGCGCCTCGACGGTTTTTTTCTTGGCGGCCCAGGCCGCGAGCGCCAGGGCCAAGCGCTGGCAATGCATTACATTGACCACCTGAACGCATCCGACGGAAAAGCGGCGTTCATCTGGCAGGGATACAGCGTTGAGCCGGTGAAGATGATCCACGGCAGCCACCAGGGACTCTAGCGCGGGGGCATCCGCAGCTTCTTGACGATGGATATATTCGGCAACCCGTCGCTTACCCTGCGCGCCCGCCATCTCCGCAACCCCGCCGGCAAACGCCAGGTGTTCGTGCTCGAAACCTTCCGGCGAGGTGATCTTCTGGATGACGGGCGGCGTCGAATCCGAGAACCAGCCCCCGAAGATCCGTGTCTCCGCGCTATCCAGAGCATCGCGGGATTTGACCCCGGCGAGGTAGGCGCGAAAGAGAGCAAAAGCGATCACTGGCGAGAGCGTCGCCGAACTCAGAATGAGGCGGCTGCGCCAGAAACCCGCGGCTTCCACGAGACGGCCAATCGCCAGAAGATCCCTCGGCGAATACATGTCGACCTCGTCGATGATCAGGTCCGAGGAGGCCATGCGCAGCAAATGGGTCAGGTAGCTGCCGCGCCGACCGTCGGCGAGCTTCATCACCGTATCGAGCGTCGCCGCGAGCACTGGCGTGGTGATCATCCGCACTTGGCGATCGTCGAAGCAGCGCAGCGTGCGCAAGCGCTCGCCGAGATCCGGTGATGAACCGCCGCCGACGAGCTCGATCGCCTCGTCGTCGCACTCCGGATTGCAGATCGACTCGCGGAGATCCTGCGACCTGCCCTCGATGTCGAACATCTTCTGGATCAGCGGGTCGCCGATGATCGTCGCCATGTCGTCGCTGCCAAACCCCATGCCGGCGAACTCGCTGCCCGACTGCAGGGTAAGCGAGCGCAAGGGCGAGGCATAGACCACGCGCAAAACGCGCCTGAACGCTGCGGCGACTTTCAGGGCGGCGATTGTTTTACCAGAGCCGGTCCCGGCGATCATGACGCCAAAAAAAGCGCCTTCATGGACGCCCGTGCGATGCGCGCGAATTGCGCTCGCCGCCTCGTCCTGCCACGCATATTTCGGGTCCCGGCCCTTCCTGCGCAGCACCAACGGAATTTCGCCCGCTTCCACGCCCGGCATTTCGCGACGCAGCGTCAGGATTTCCTGGGCGGCCAGGACGGCGTTGCGGCTCACCGCGATCAGGTGGGCGTGCAGCTTCTGACCGAGGGTCGGCGAACCGTCGGGGAGTTCGGCCGAGTTGGCGTAGGCGTAGACCGGCGAAGGCGAACGATCGGGTCGCTTGTCTGACGAAACCAAGTGGTCGGCAAGCTGCAGCGCCGGCCGCCCGAATAGCCGCAGGTGATCGAAGAGCCACGGTTTGGTCGCGGCAAAGCCAGCATCGGCGAGAAGACCCGCCAGCGATTGCAGGTCGTCGCGCAGGCGTTTCTTCCAGGCGTCCTGTTGCCATGGCAATCCATCGGCAATCGGGGTATCGACCGGCAGACTCGGATTTGGCCGCGCGTGGCCGGAAGAGTCGATCGACGCGCATTCGTGGTTCAGGGTCGGCGTGCCTTCGGGTAAACGATGATGGGCAACGATTAGCCACAGCAAGCCGAACAGCACGGGAGTATTCTTGCATTCAAGCAGGCTTGTCCCGGAAAACACCATTCTGCAGGCTGTGCTGTCGCCGCCATTGCCTGCCGAGTGGTGATGGGCAGCTTGCTTGCGCAGCGAATCGCGAATCCTGTCATCGAGTTCGCCGTTGTCGATTGCCGCGATGAACGAAGCGACCCATAGCCTGTCGTCGCTAGAGCCAGCGAGCCAGCCCAGCATCATGGCGCTGACCGCTTCGTGGCGAAAGGCTTCGCGGCTCTTCTCGTTGCGAATCACCTTCTGAAATGCGCTGTTCGCCTTGCCGATGTCGTGGAGGAGCCCGGCCAGCGAGACCAGCCTCGACATCAGTCGCACGGGGTAGGGCAGGTCGGTATCTTCCTTGCGCAACTTCCTGGCGGTCCAGCCCGTGGCGCAGGCACCGCCGGGGGTGAAAGCGCGCTTGTTGCCGATGATCCAGGCGACCACCCGCGCGCCATCGCCCGTGATGCGGTGGCACACCACTGAGGTGTGTCGCGAACTCGCCCGGTTGAGAAGCGCCTTGACGGTACTGAGTCCCTCCTGCGTCAGCGACGCTTCCCAGGCGTTGTTGCCGATCCGCGTCGCGTAGCGGTCAAGAACCCTGCGCGCGCTGGCGTTGGCCTTGCCAGCGCTCTCCGAAGTGAAGATCACGTTCACCGGACCTCCACGGCCACCGCCTTGATGGTTTCGAACATGAATTCCATGGCGTTGAGCCGGCGGATTTCGCGCAGGCATTCGCTCCGGAACTCCTGATCGGTATGGCCCTCAGCAGCGCACGCGAAAGCCAGGGGCATGATGATTCCATCCTTGACGAGGTCGGCGGTGTCGAAAACCAGCGCACCGCGCCGCGTCAGGCCGTGCGATACAGGCAGCGAATGCGGGATGCCCAGGACCCAAAGCACTGTCGCCGCCAGACCGTAGGCCAAGTAGTTGCCGTGGTCGAGAAACGAATTGGCGAGGTCCCCCCCGTCACGCTTCCCCTGCTCGCGCGCAAAGCCGGACAGACCAAAAGCATTGGCCAGAATGGCGTACATCTGCTTGGCGCATTGCGCCTCGGCTTCCATGATGGCCTGCGCCGATGCCGCGGCGGCAATCGCCGAACGGAAGCGAGTGGTCATTGGCTGCGGCGACGCGCCAGCTTCGGCGACGCGCTTGATCCTGCCCCATGCGGCATCGACGAAGTTGCAGCGCGCGATGGCCATGCGCCGGGCCATCGCCAAGCGCTTTTCCGGTACAAACCACTTGCCAACCCATCCCTGAAGGTATTCGGTGGGCCGATACTCCGACTGCGACGCCAGGAAAATCGGGGTGCCGCCCCCACCGGCGAAAGCCAGCATCACGCCATCCTCGGACAGCCGGCGCGCGGCCGCCTGGGTGATCGAAGTGCCTGTTCCGAGTAGCAAAACCGAAGTGTTGCCGGTAGGAAGGTTCCAGTAATAGGTGCCCGCGCTTTCCTGGTCGACCGCGTAGTCGACCCGGTCGTCGCGCATCATCACCCGGCAGTGTTCGAGATAGAAAATGCCCTCCCGTTTCGAATGAAGGATGGCGATCGATTTATCGAAAGGTTTGGACATAAGACTCCGACAGCCGCCATCTCGGCGGTGAATTAACTCTTACAAACCATCTTCTAAGCCTCCAAATCAGGGCAGGTCCCGAGCGGAAGGTACGTCTTGCAGGCAACAGACTGCCGCACGCTGACGTGCCGCCACTGTACACGGTCCTCGAAAAAAACACTATCCATGGTTTGTAAAGTATTTTTATATTTTCGCTGCAATCACCGTAGAATACGGCCCGTCATCAAACGATTTGGGTGCGGCTCTTTTGAGCCACGGTTTTCCGGCGATCACGCAGCCAACTTGATGTCATCGTTCTGCAGAGCCGACACATAGTTGCGCTGGCGCTCTTGGCGATGGTGAAAGGCCATGTACTCCTCGAAGTCGCCGCTGGCACGAAGGGAGCGCAAGCGGAGCACCGCTTCCGCGCCGTCCAGGCTCCAGCGGGCGCCGGTGAGGTCCAGGCGGTCCTTGTGCGGGTGACGACAAGCGCCCTCGAT
>RRZU012671019.1_pt1 | contig 25632 bp, 25 predicted proteins | sample 2165561 | NCBI WGS metagenome assembly RRZU01 (sample SAMN10456909, study PRJNA506462) | wastewater metagenome | isolation source: wastewater sludge | place: USA: Moscow, Idaho | reverse complement strand
TGGTTGATTTTCTAAACCCTGTTAGCAACAATAAAAAACGGAGGGTCATGCCTCCGATTTTTTTAGGTGCGTAAAGTTGTCTGCTGCGGCTATTGCTATTTGCATAGCTGCATTTTCGTCTTGCGCATATTGTTTACGCATGGCTTTAAAGCTGATTTTGTGCTGTTTTTTTTGCTACGTTTGCGACTGCCTTAAAAACAGAATATGGCGGCTTTTTAAATTACGGCTTTCACCTGTGCTATTGCGCGGCATCAAGCAAAAAACTTGGTTTGCTTTCTGGCGTCTGCCACCATTTTCACGCTGCTTATCGCTACAATAGGCGCTGTCTGCAGCGAACGTGGCTTTATATTTCCTTGAACCAATGCTCATAGAGCCCGGGCATGGAAAATCGCATTACCAGCGTGATCGTCTCGCGTCAGATGAACCCAAGGTTTTGTTGACCTAGCCCACCTGAACCCCACCGTTCAGGATGCGACCGCGTTCATGCTGCAGACCCTTTCTTTTCAGCAGAAAATGCGTTGTTTGCACTGCTGCTTGCAGCGTTTCTTGGCTGCAGTCACTCCCCCCAAAAAAACCATGCAAACGCTTTGCCGCTTTGCTTAAAGTATTTTAGAAAACTGTGCCTGTCTGCGGGCGGCTTGCAGGTGGCGGTCAAACAGCATGGCTACGGCGCGTACAAAGTACCAGCCTTGCGCTGTAACGCTAAATCCATCTGGGCGTATTTGCACCATGCCTTGGGCTTGCTGCTGCTGCAGTTGCTCCAGCTCGGCGGCAAAGTATTGCTGGCAGTTGATTTGCCAGGCTGCTTCAATGCTGGCGTAATTCAGCTCTCCCTGGCACATGATGGCCATGATGACTGCGCGGCGAATTTGCTCGTCACGGTTGAGGCTTAGGCCGCGCTCTATGGGCAGGTGGCCGCTATCAAGTGCTTGTTGGTACTCTGGCAGGGTTTTGGCGTTTTGGCTGTAGGTGTTGCCTACTTTGCCTATGGCTGATACGCCCAGCCCTATAAGGTCGCAGTCGGGCTGGGTGCTGTAGCCTTGGAAGTTGCGCTGCAAACGCCCTTGCTGGCGGGCTACAGCCAGTGCGTCGTTTGGCAAGGCGAAGTGGTCCATGCCTATGTAGATGTAGCCAGCTTCGCTAAAAGTTTGCAGTGATTGCGCCAGCATGCGTATTTTTTCATCGGCTGCGGGCAGTTTATAGGCATCAATGCGGCGCTGCGGCTTGAAGCGCTCGGGCAGGTGGGCGTAGGCGTAGAGCGCAATGCGGTTGGGCGCTAGCTGCACGACTTGCTGCAAGGTGGCTGCAAATGAGGTGGGCGTTTGCAGTGGCAGGCCATATATCAAATCGAGGTTGATGGATTTGAAGCCTGCTGCACGCGCGGCGTGTACCAGTGCAGCTACTTGTTGCGCGGGCTGCTCGCGGTGTATGGCTTGCTGCACGCCGCTATCAAAGTCTTGCACGCCAAAGCTGATGCGGTTAAAGCCCAGTTGCGCCAAGTGTTGCAGGCGCTGGGCATCTACGGTGCGCGGGTCTACCTCGATGGAATATTCACCGTCTGGCAAGAGCGTAAATGCCTGACGGATGGCGCTCATTAGCTGCTGGAGTTGCGCGTCATTTAAAAAGGTGGGCGTGCCGCCGCCCAGATGCAGTTGCGATACGCTTTGCTTGCCCCCCAAATGCGCAGCTTGCAAATCTATTTCGCGTTGCAGGTATTGCAAATAGCTTGTGGCTGCATCGGTGCGCTGCGTGACGATTTTGTTGCAGGCGCAAAAGTAGCACAGCGATTGGCAAAAGGGCAGATGCACATAGACCGATAGCGGCTGCGCGCCCTGCGCTGTCTGTTGCTGCGTTTGGCGCTGCTGCAAGGCGGCAAGGTAGTGGCTCTCGGCAAAGTCCGCATGAAAGCGGTCGGCAGTGGGGTAAGAGGTGTAGCGCGGCCCGGATATGTTGTAGCGGGCAAGCAGCTCGGGCGTAATGGGTGGGGGTTTCACAAGAGGCGTTTCGCAAAGGTGGTGGCAGTAACGTTGTTAGCGGGCTGCATGCTGCGTATTATGCAAGCACACCGCTAAAGGCTAAGGCTGGGTAGTGCGCACGCTGCCAGAGGCGATTTGCTCTACGCCCAGGTTGGCTAGTGCGTCGGCCTTTTCGTTGCCAAAATCGCCCGCATGGCCTTTAACCCAGTGCCAATTGATTTGATGGATACCACCATGCACCAGTGCATCAAGCTGCTGCCACAAGTCGGCATTTTTTACGGGTTGCTTGGCAGCGGTTTTCCAGCCTTTGGCCTTCCAGCCATGAATCCACTCGGTAATGCCTTGGCGCACATACTGGCTATCCAGATACAACTCAACCTTGCATGGGCGCTTGAGTGCCTGCAAAGCCTCTATTACGGCCATGAGCTCCATGCGGTTGTTGGTGGTGAGGGCTTCGCCGCCAAAAAGCTCTTTTTCGTGCTTGCCCGATTGCAACCATGCGCCCCAGCCGCCAGGGCCTGGGTTACCTTTGCAGGCGCCGTCGGTATAAATTGTGACTTGCTGCATCAATGTTTTTCTGTTGTGTGGTTGAGATGTTGCTGTATGGCTGGCGCAGTGTTATGCGCTTGTCTGGCCATTTTCCAGCGAGGCTGAATCATACGCATACCGCACACCCGTTTAATCGCCTGAAAAAAATATACCCCACCCAGATATGGCCACCAGCGGTCGCCCGCTGCTTCAAGCCAGTGCAGGCGGTTAAACCACTTTGCACTTTGCAGCCCAGGGCGATAGCCGCCAAATTGCCCCGCTTGCACCTCCAGCCCCAGCAACTGCAACCAGTCGCGCAAACGCCTGTAGCCGATTAAATCATCTACATCTGGAATAAACGGTTTGTATCTTGCTCCCATACGCTGCGCCAGATTGCGCCCGCCTTGCTGCAACCCCCATAGGCTTGCTGGATTAAATCCAATAATCAGCAGCCGCCCTTCTGGCACCAGCACACGCGCCACTTCGCGCAAGGTGGCGTGGGGGTTGGCGCTGGCTTCAAGCGTATGCGGCAGCAGCACCAAATCCAGGCTGTTATCCGCAAATGGTAACGCTACAGAATCAAGCACCAGCGCGGCTTGCCCGTGCGCGGCTGGTGCTGGCTCACACTCGGTACAAGCCAGCCAACGCTGCTGCATGCGGCTATTACGCAACAAGGGCAAATGCGCTGCGCCAATCTGCAAGGCATGGTAGCCAAACAAATCGCTCGTAGCGCAATCACATCGCGCAAGCTCCCAGTCTTGCAAATAACGCCCAGCAGGTGAATCGAACCATTGCGCCAAATTTATAATCTGCCCAGACATTTGCTCCACCCATTTACCATTAAAGCTACCCACAACCACCCCATGAAGCTGCTTGCCCTGCCCGCGCTGGCTGACAACTACATCTGGATACTGCATGACGAGCAGCAAGCGCTCGTTATTGACCCTGGTGTGGATGCGCCTGTTACAGAATTTTTGCAGCAAAACAAGCTCGCCTTGGCAGCTATTGCCATTACCCACCACCATGTCGACCACGCTGGCGGCGCAAACGCCTTGTACCGCAACTGCCACAACAGCGCCACCCAAGTGTACCTGCCCGCTGCTGATGGTTTGCCTGATAGCCTCTTTGCCGACATTGCGCCAGCCGCTATTCGCCGCTGCAGCCAAGGTAACGCCATGCACGTGCTGGGGCTAAATATGCAGGCTATAGACACGCCTGGGCACACGGCTGGGCACATCGCGTATTTTTTCAACGCCCAGCCCCAACTCCATGCACCCGTGCTATTTTGTGGCGACACCCTCTTTTCTGCTGGCTGCGGCCGCCTGTTTGAAGGCACAGCCGCGCAAATGCTGCAATCCTTAGCAAAACTGGCAGCTTTGCCCGCCAATACACGGGTATGCTGTGCGCACGAGTACACTCTAGCCAATCTGCAATTTGCCGCCGCCGTTGAGCCGCATAATACGGCGCTACGCGATTACACTGCACACTGCCAACAATTACGCCAACAACACCTGCCAACCTTACCCTCAACCCTGGCGCAAGAACTGGCAATCAACCCGTTTTTACGCCTTAACCAACCTGCCGTACAAGCCGCAGCACAGCAACATGCACCCAGCGCCAATACACCTGAACAACTGCTGGCCGCTTTGCGCGACTGGAAAAACACCTTTTAACCCTTAGCCATCCACAGCACACCAAACGCTGCCTGGCATGGTTTTTTGCCCAATACAAACATATATTTACCCCGCTTAACGGGGCTTGTCTTATGCGCCATTTCCGACTCATGCTGGCAACGCTAGCCATAACAGCCATTACAGGCTGCGCCACCAAGCCAGACAGCACACACAGCAAACCCGCCGCACGCACAAGCACTGGCACAGGCATTCGCTTGCCCGAAGTAGGCATCCAAACCTTCAGCGACACCACCGATATGTGGGACCGCATCCGCCGTGGCTTTGCCATGCCCGACCTTGACAACGCCATCGTGCGCGACAAAGAAGCCTACTACACCCGCCGCCCCGAATACATGCAACGCATGATTGGTCGCTCCAACAAATACATCTACTACGTTGTTGAGCAGCTTGAGCTACGCAACATGCCTACCGAGCTGGCGCTCTTGCCCTTTGTTGAAAGCGCTTTTAACCCACAAGCCGTAAGCAGCGCCAAAGCAGCAGGCATGTGGCAATTTATCCCCAGCACAGGGCGCTACTTTTCTCTGGCGCAAAACTCACTGCGTGACGACCGCCGTGACGTAGTCCTCTCCACCCGCGCCGCACTGGACTACCTGCAAAAACTCTACAACATGTTTGGCGACTGGCATCTGGCTCTAGCCGCATACAACTGGGGCGAAGGCAGCGTGCAACGCGCCATTGACCGCAATCAGGCCGCTGGTCTGGGTACAGGCTACGAAGACCTGCGCATGCCCAACGAAACGCGCGAGTATGTGCCTAAACTGCAGGCCATTAAAAACATCATCAGTAACCCCGATGTTTTCAACACCGTCCTACCCCGCGTAGCCAACCACCCCTACTTCGACAAAGTCGCTATCACCCGCGATATGGACATTGACGTAGCAGCGCAACTGGCCGAAATCAGCGTAAGCGACTTCAAGGCACTCAACCCTGCCATGAACAAGCCCGTGGTGGTTGCCGCAGTTACGCCATTCATTTTGCTGCCTTGGGAAAGCGTTAGCACCTTCCTGACCAATCTGGCCGCCGCTGGCGACACCCCACTCACAAACCGCGCCATAGACAGCAGCAGCGATACTGCCGAGAGCAAGCCCGCAGCAGCCACCAGCGCAGGCACTACAACTGCATCACGCGCCCCTGCACGCGCTACAACCACGGTAGCAGCCAACAAAGCGCCTGAAGTCGTGCTGCGCCGCACCACCATTACGCCGCGCCGTGGCGAAACCATTGCACAGCTTGCCGCACGCTATGGCCTGCCTGCACGCACCGTAGCGCAATGGAATAAAGCGGGTGAAAACCAAAAGCTCACAGCTAAAAAATCTGTTGTGCTTTACCTGCCGCAACTCAACCGCGCCAAGCAGCAAGACGACGACAACGGCAAGAAAACCAAAGGCGGCAAAGCACAAGTTGCCAATCAAAAGTCAGACAAAAGTGCCAGCAAAAATGCCGATAAAAAAACGCAAGCAAACAGCAAGCAGCGCAGCAGCCGCGACGACGACAGCAGCCAATCTGCACGCACTGCCAAATCAGCCAAATCCAAAGCTGGCAGAGAAAGCCTGAAAGAAAGCAGCAAAGACAGCAGCAAAGACAAGAGTAAAAGCAAATCCCGCGAGTCTGCAAAAAGCAGCTCCAAAGAAGCGCCAAAAGAAAAGGCTGCCAGTAAAAAGCAGCCCGTGAAAAGTGCCGCCAAACCAGCGGCAAAGCAGAAAAAATAAAAAGCTCAGCCCGCCTTGAGCATGCCCAGCACTGCGGCTACCAAGGCGCTGGCGCCTGCGTATATCTGGCTGATGCTTGCATCAAGCATATAGCACGGCGTTGTAGCCAGGCGCTGCGCCTCATCTACCACCACCTCGCCGTGGCCAGCCTCACGGTGCTCGGCACCCATGCTGGCAACGGCTTGTGCGCTGCTGGCATCATTGCCCAGCGTGAGCTTGGCGGCAGGAAACAGCCGCGCCAAAATAACGGGCGCAATGCACATCGCACCAATTGGCTTGCCCGACTGGTGCATGGCTGCAACCACCCGCGCCACATCAGACTGAATGGCGCACTGCACGCCTTTGCTGGCAAAGTCGCTCAAATTCAAAGCAGCGCCAAAGCCACCTGGCAATATCAACCCATCAAAATCTTGCGCCTGCAAAGCCGATAGCGGCTCAATAGTGCCACGCGCAATGCGCGCCGACTCCAGCAGCACATTGCGCGTTTCTGCCATATCTTGCCCAGTGCAATGGTTCGCAACACGCGCTTGCTGCATATCGGGCGCAAAGCACTGGTAGCTTGCGCCTTGCTGGTCAAGCGCCAGCAAAGCACAAACCGCTTCATGAATTTCGCTGCCATCTTGCGAGCCGCAACCAGAAAGAATCACCGCAATTTTTGGATTTTTAGACATAGTGCTCCCTTTGTGAGTCGTTTAAAAGCATAAAAGCATCAAGTCTGCTGCAGGGCTAGTGCTGCCAAAGAGCACCGCCTGTAAAACTTGCCGCATGGGGCAGTTTACGACTTTTGCCCCAGTATTCAAATGCGCTGGCACGCAAGCCCCGCGCTTGCGGCTGCGCGTATTGCCAAAACTCTATTGCCAGCAAGTATTGCAACGCGCATAAGCGCAGGGCGCGGGGCGCAATGCTGGTTTATTGCCTCAAACAAAAGCAGCTCTCATAAGGCAATTCAGGCATTTTTTCTTTGTCTGCATTTTTCCCCATGATGCAATTAAGGGCTTGAAAAAATTTTTGCCTTTTGATTCAAATGAGAATAAATTTCGCTTGCGTTATTTATCGCCACGCTCTGCGTTAGCTCGTCAGGAAAAGGGTTTCTGATGCTAATCAGGCGCGTTTCTTATCTCCAAGGAGCAATCAAAACATGTTGTCGCATACAACAAAATTCCGTCAATCTGCGCTGGTTTGGGCTTGCGCCGCTACGCTTTCAGTCTTTTCTTTGGCTGCCAACGCTGCCGAAACGCCCATTGGCAAGCCCCATGTGGAAGGCGGCATGGAAGTCGCTGCGGTTTACCTGCAACCTATCGAAATGGACCCCCCTGGCATGATGCGTGACGCTGCCAAGTCCGACATTCACCTCGAAGCAGACATTCACGCCGTTAAAGGCAACAAATACGGCTTTGGCGAGGGCGACTGGATTCCTTATCTGGTTGTTAAATACGAACTGAGCAAAGAAGGCGATAAAAACATCCTCAAGGGCGACTTTATGCCTATGGTGGCGTCTGATGGCCCGCACTATGGCGACAACATCAAGCTGATGGGCCCCGGCAAGTACACGCTCAAATACTTCATTTCGCCCCCCAAACAAGAGCACGGCTCGCACTTTGGCCGCCATATCGACAAAGAAACAGGCGTGGGTCCGTGGTTTAAACCGTTTGTTGCCACCTACAAATTTACCTATGCAGGCACGGGTAAAAAAGGCGGCTATTGATTTTTAAGCACCCGTAGCCAGGGCAACTGCACAACTGCGTGCAGGCCATAGCCCAAAGAGGCAAGTCTGCTGCCGTTGTGCAGCCAGCCGCTTTGGGCTATGGCATTTTTCCTCTAGAGCCGCTGGCGCATAGCTATTTACCAACAAGAGCAACCATGCGTTTATTTTCTGGATTTTTAGCCGCCGCAGTGCTGGCTTGTGCTGCGCCTGCCATGGCGCAAGACGATATGCCGACCTTCCAAGTCATTGTCAATGACGGACAAATCAGCACGCGCCGCATTGAAGTGCCTGCCAAAACGCGCTTTCGCGTAGTGGTGGTAAACAAGGGCAAAACCGCTGCCGAGTTTGAGAGCCTGCCTTTGGGCATTGAGCTGGTTGTAGCGCCCGGGCTTACACGCTCGCGGGTGTTGCCAGGCAAGTCGCCAGGCGAGTACAAGTTTTTTGACGAGTTTCACATGAACACCACGCAAGGTGTTTTTATCGTGAAGTAAGCACATCAAACACACAAATCACATAAAACACACAAGTTACACAAACGCGGCACAAGCTCGCAAGGCGTAGCGAAGTTGCCGTTGAGGAGCCATAGGCATGGGGCAGGTTATTTTTATTGTTTGGCGTGAAAGCGTAGAAGCTTTGCTGATTATTGGCGTGCTTTACGCTTGGCTATCGGCTACGCCTGGTGCAGCACGAGGTAAACGCTGGCTGGCGGCTGGCGTAATAGCTGGGCTGGCGCTGGCGGGCATTTTGGCCGCGGGCATTTATATGGCAGAGAGCTTGTTTGGCGAGCATCAAGACGTTTTCGAGACTGCCATGGTGCTCATAGCTGCGGGCTTGATTGTGCAAATGGTGTGGTGGATGCGCGTGCATGGCCGCACTATGAAGCGCGATTTGGAGCAAGGGCTTAACCAGCACATGCAGCGGCAAAGCTGGTGGGGCGTGCTGGCGCTCAGTGCGCTGGCTATTGCGCGAGAAGGCAGCGAAACAGTGGTCTTCTTGTATGGCACGCTGTCATCCATGCCGTCTGCCGATTTGCCAACGGCTGGGCTGGCTGCTCTAACTGGGCTGGCGCTGGCGTTGGCTACGTTTTTGCTCTTGCAGTTGGGCGGCAAAGTGCTGAATTGGCAAACTTTCTTTCGCGCTACCGAAGTCATGCTCCTGCTGCTGGCGGCGGCTTTGTTTACCAGCGGCATAGAAAAGCTGCAAATGATGGGCTGGCTGCCCGCCTTGCAAGATGCGCTCTGGGACAGCTCTGCCGTGCTTGATGACATGAGCCGCGCAGGTGGCGTAGTTTCTGCGCTTACGGGCTACCGTGCGCAACCCAGCTTGATGACGGTGCTGGCCTGGGGCGCTTACTGGCTGGTTATGCTGGGCTTTTTCTTTCGCCCGAAGCGCCCCAGTAAAACAGCCGCAAGCAGCGCAAGCCAGACTGCTTAATCTATAAGCACAACGGTAAAACGCTTCATGTCTGCCACCAGCACACCGCGCTTTGCACGCCATATTGCCGCGTTTGGCCACTGGCTGCAACGCAATGCGCGGCTGGTGCGTGCCTTGCAGTGGGTGGTGGTAGTGGGCTATGCTGCGCTGCTCATCATTCCCGTGTTTGTGCCGCTGCCAGACAACGCCTCGCACATCTGGAACCACATCACCGTTTTTGCCGCTTTTGTCTTTTGGGCTATTTGGTGGCCTTTTGTGCTGCTTAGCATGGTGTTGTTTGGGCGGTTATGGTGTGGCTTGCTATGCCCTGAAGGGGCTTTGAGCGAATGGTGCGCGCGCCACGGGCTAGGCTGGGGCATACCCAAATGGATACGCTGGCCGGGCTGGCCCTTTGTCGCCTTTGTCACCACCACCGTTTACGGGCAAATGATTAGCGTGTACCAATACCCCAAGCCCGCGCTGCTGATTTTAGGCGGCTCTACCGTTGCGGCAATGGGCATAGGCTTTCTCTACACACGCGGCAAACGCGCATGGTGCCGCTACCTGTGCCCCGTAAGCGGCGTATTTGCCCTGCTCGCCAAACTCGCGCCCATGCACTACCAGGTAGACCACCAAGCATGGGAGCAAGCCAGCAAGCCTTTGCCTAATGGCAGCAAACGCATACCCATACAAGCGGTAGACTGCCCGCCCATGCTTGCAGTGCGCGCGTTGCAAGGCGCAAGCGCCTGCCATATGTGCGGGCGCTGTAGCGGCTACCGCGATGCCGTAGCACTATCTTGGCGCTCGCCTTCACAAGAAATCGTGCAACTCGCAGGCACACAAGAAGCAGACCGCTGGCAAACGCGGCTAATCGTATTTGGGCTGCTGGGCGTGGCAATTGGCGCATTTCACTGGAGCGCCAGCCCTTGGCTGATAGCCAGCAAACAGTGGCTCGCAGAGTGGCTGATTGACCGCGACATCATGTGGCCGTTTAACGACAACATCCCATGGTGGCTATTTACCCACTACCCTGAAAAAAACGATGCCTTCCACTGGCTTGATGCCGCCGTGCAACTGGCCTACATCTTTAGCACTGCCATCGTCTGGAGCAGCATTACCACGCTGCTGCTGGCTGCAAGCGTGCGCATTGCAGGGCGCTGGCGAAGCGCGCGCCTGCACCATCTGGCACAAAGCCTGATTCCAATGGCAGGCATAGGCGTGTTTCTGGGGCTATCTGCCACCACGCTTACCCTGCTACGCGGAGATGGCATTATTTTCTTCTGGGCCAATGATGTGCGGCTCGCACTCATGCTCGGCTCTGCCGCCTGGACGCTGTGGCTCGCACGCGGCATAGTGCGCGGCTGGCAAAGCGGGCGCGCGCGCAGCATCTGCTCCATGCTCGTTATGCTGCTGCTAACCTGCTGGATTAACAGCGCCTGGGGCTGGCTGTTTTGGTGGTGGTAAATGATGGCTGTTTGCTTGCTCTGGCGGAGCCAACCAAACCAACAGCATCCGCTTGCGTGTCGCAACCAGAGGCACTGCCTTGCCAGCGCAAGGCTCAAAGCAGAAAATCTTCTAGCCACAAAGCATCTCGGGTAATATGGCAGGCGTGCCGTCTGCACCATTTGCAAGCCGCAGTGTGCAGGTTGCATGCCCCATACTCAGGAAATAACCATGCCAATACTTGCTGTTGTTAACTCCAAAGGCGGAGTGGGCAAATCTACTCTATCAACCAATGTAGCTGGATACTGGGCTGCGCGTGGATACGCCGTTGCGCTGGGCGACCTGGACAAGCAGCAATCCAGCCGCACCTGGCTGCGCATCCGCCCGCCCAATATGGCAGCCATTGCCCTTTGGAGTCTTGAAGATGTCCACAAGCGCAAACTGCCCTCGGGCATGACGCACGGAGTGATTGACACACCTGCCGGGCTGGAGGGCAAAGACCTCAAAGAAGTGCTCAAACTGGCCGACAAGCTACTGGTTCCCCTGCAACCCAGCGCCTTTGATATGTCTGCCACCCGCAACCTGCTGGAAGATTTGGCTGCATACAAAAAAATCAACCAGATTGATGTGGCTTTGCTGGGTATGCGCGCCAGAGAACACACAGTTTCGCTACAGCATTTGCAAACGTTTTGCGAAAACCTGCCTTTTGCCATACTAGGCACTTTGCGCGATACGCAAAACTATGTGCATTTGGCAGCACAAGGCTTAACGCTGTTCGATATCAGCAGCATCTCCCAGATTCAGCGCGATTTGGAGCAGTGGCAACCCATTGGCGCTTGGCTCGATGATGCGGCATAAGCGCACAAAGCAAGCCTGATTTGCCCAAAGCAGTGCCAACGCGCCCCCGCACGCGCGGGGGCAGAGACGCAGCTTTACGCCTGCTGCGAATGACAGGGCGGCTTTCAGCTTCATCCCCTGCCGAATGAAGCATCAAGCAGCTCTGCCTTAACGCTCAAGCTGGTCTACATTACGCACAGCGCCCATATCGGCACTGGTGGTCATGGCGGCATAGGCGCGCAGCGCTGTAGATACCACACGCTGGCGGTTTACTGGCTTCCAGGCCTGCGCGCCACGCGCTTGCATGGCAGCGCGGCGCTGCTGCAACACTTCATCGCTCACAGCCAAATGAATGCGGCGGCCAGGAATGTCAATTTCAATGCTGTCGCCTTCTTCTACCAGCCCAATGGCGCCGCCTTCTGCCGCTTCTGGCGAAGCGTGCCCGATAGAAAGCCCCGAGGTGCCGCCAGAAAAGCGCCCATCAGTGAGCAAAGCGCACTGCTTGCCCAACCCTTTGGATTTGAGGTAGCTGGTGGGGTAGAGCATTTCTTGCATGCCAGGGCCGCCTTTGGGGCCTTCGTAGCGAATCACCACAATATCGCCCGCCACCACTTCATTGGCCAAAATGCTTGCAACCGCCGCATCTTGGCTTTCATAAACGCGGGCGCGCCCTGTAAATTGCCAAATGCTTTCGTCCACACCAGCGGTTTTCACCACGCAGCCACGCTCGGCAATGTTGCCAAACAGCACGGCCAAGCCGCCATCTTGCGAGTAGGCGTGCTCTTTGCTGCGAATGCAGCCAGCGGCGCGGTCGGTATCCAAACTGGGGTATTGGCGGCTTTGGCTAAACGCCACCGTAGTACGCACGCCACCTGGGGCGGCTGCAAAGAGTTGGCGCGCGGCGCTATCGGCAGGGGCTTGCATGACATCCCACTGCTGCAAGGCTGCGCCCAGCGTGGGGCTGTGTACGGTAGGCACATCGGTGTGCAACAAGCCTGCGCGATTGAGCTCTGCCAAAATGCCCAGCACGCCGCCTGCGCGGTGTACGTCTTCCATGTGGTATTTTTGGGTGGCAGGCGCTACTTTGCAAAGGCATGGCACGTTGCGGCTTAGGCGGTCGATGTCGGTCATTTTGAAATCTACCCCCGCTTCTGATGCAGCGGCAAGCAAGTGCAAAATGGTATTGGTTGAGCCGCCCATGGCAATGTCCAAGCTCATGGCGTTTTCAAAGGCTGCTTTGGTAGCAATGCTGCGCGGCAGCAAGCTGTAGTCGTCTTGCTCGTAGTGGCGCTTGGCAATATCAACAATCAGGCGGCCTGCCTGCAAGAAAAGCTCTTTGCGTGCCGCATGCGTTGCCACCAGCGAGCCGTTGCCTGGCAGCGACAAGCCCAATGCCTCGGTTAAGCAGTTCATCGAGTTGGCAGTAAACATGCCGCTGCAAGAGCCGCAAGTGGGGCAAGCCAGACGCTCGGTTTGGGCAATTTCGGCATCGCTAATGGCGGCATTGGCAGCATCAACCATGGCATCAACCAAGTCGAGCTTGCGCGTGGTGGTTTCGTTGCCGTTGGCAATGGCAATGACTTTGCCCGCTTCCATAGGCCCACCACTGACAAAAATGGCTGGAATATTCAGCCGCAACGCTGCCATCAGCATGCCAGGGGTGATTTTGTCGCAGTTGCTGATACACACCAGCGCATCTGCACAGTGCGCGTTAGCCATGTACTCCACGCTATCGGCAATCAAGTCGCGGCTAGGCAGGCTGTAGAGCATGCCGCCATGCCCCATGGCAATGCCGTCATCAATGGCGATGGTGTTGAATTCTTTGGCAATACCGCCAGCAGCTTCAATCTCGCGCGCAACCATTTGCCCCATATTGTGCAAATGCACGTGCCCAGGCACAAACTGGGTAAACGAGTTGGCGATGGCAATGATGGGCTTGCCAAAATCATCATCCTGCACGCCAGTGGCACGCCATAAGGCGCGAGCACCAGCCATATTGCGGCCATGGGTAGAGGTTTTGGAACGGTAGGCGGGCATGGGTCTATCCTGTAAAAATCGGTGGGAAACGCATAAACTGCATTAAAACGCGCAACGAAACATTATGCCAAAGCAAGCACACTTGCCTGCGCCGCAATGGCTATTTACTGCACTGCTCAAAGGATGTTACATAGCGGCTGCACCACGCCCGCCAACTTTTTGCGCATTCTTTATTCCGTAGTTGGCTTTTTTGCTAGGCATAATCCGCCATCAAGCAAAAGCTCCCACGCAAAAACTCTCACACCGTTTGCCTCTGGCAGGCGTAGCGCAGCAAAGGAAAAAAACACCATGAAAATATCCAGCAACCCCCTTATTCTTTCTGGCGCACGCTGGTTTTGGTGGATTGCTGGTCTATCGCTCATCAACACCATTGCTGGCATATCCAACACCAATGTCAATTTCGTGATGGGGCTATCTATGGTTACTCTGGCCAATATGGCGTTTGCAAGCAATCTGGCGCTCGTGCTGGCTGTGTCTGGCGGCCTGATTGCTTTTTATTTTTTCATGGGCTGGTATGCCCAGCGAGAAAAGCTCTGGGGCTTTTATCTGGGGCTGGCTGTATATGCCGTAGATACAGCGTTGTGCCTTTTTCTTAAAGACTGGTTTTCTGCAGCCTTTCACGCTTGGGCGCTGTGGGCAATCTTCAGGGCAACACAGCCATTGCGGCAAAAGCAATCAAACGCAGCTTGAGCCAGCATCAAGCCGCATCAAACCCAACAGGCTGCGCGTGCAGTCGTTCGTGCGGCTTGCATACACAGCACCACATCCATTGGGCAAACCTCAAGCACACGTTGTATTGCCGATACAACTTCGCCGCCAATCGGCAAACCAGCTTGCACCATAACTGCCAAAGCGTGCCATAATCTACAACTTGTCACAGCAAACGGATCACCGTCCGGCGGGCTTTACAAAAGCCAGCAAGTGCCCATGTCGGTGGTCTCAAGTCTCAAAGCCGTCCCACAAGGGCCAAGCCAAGAGGCACCCAAGGTTTTTCAGGTTTGAAAATCGCAAAGGTTCATCACTTATGAATACATCCCACACCCCATCGGCTGCAACCGCACCGCAGCAATCCAACGCCCCCATGCTCATGGGCTCAGAGCTCCTCGTTAAAAGCCTGGAAGCTGAAAACGTCAAATACATCTGGGGCTACCCAGGCGGCGCAGCGCTCTATATTTACGACGCTCTTTACAAGCAAGAATCTATCCGCCACCTGCTCGTGCGCCACGAACAAGCCGCCGTTCACGCAGCAGACGGCTATGCGCGCGCCACTGGCGATGTGGGTGTGGCAATGGTCACATCAGGCCCGGGCGCAACCAACACCATCACAGGCATTGCCACAGCCTATATGGACAGCATTCCGCTGGTCGTCATCACTGCTCAAGTGCCACTGAGCCTTATTGGGCAAGACGCCTTTCAAGAGTGCGACACCATCGGCATTACCCGCCCCATTGTCAAACACAACTTTTTGATTTCTTCGCCACAAGAAATCCCATCCGTCATCAAGCGCGCCTTTCACATCGCGCGTAGCGGCCGTCCAGGTCCAGTCGTTATCGACATCCCCAAAGACGTATCCTTCCAAAAAGCAGCCTGGACGGGCTACCCCAAAACAGTTGAAATGCGCTCGTACAACCCCGTGCGCAAAGGGCACTCGGGGCAAATCCGCCGTGCGCTGCAACTGCTGCAAAGCGCCAAGCGCCCCTGCATCTACGCGGGCGGCGGCGTTTTGCTCGGCAACGCCTGCCCAGAGCTGCGCGCACTGGTAAATACGCTGGGCGCACCCTGCACACTTACTCTGATGGGCTTGGGCGCTTTCCCCGCCAGCGACCCCAAATACCTCGGCATGCTGGGCATGCACGGCACGGTTGAAGCCAACAACGCCATGCAAAACTGCGATGTGCTACTGGCCGTAGGCGCACGCTTTGACGACCGCGTTATCGGCAACATCAAGCACTTCAACCAAAACGAGCGCAAGATTATCCATATTGATATCGACCCCTCGGTTATCGCCAAACGCGTCAAAGTAGACGTACCCATTGTGGGCGACGCCAAAGACGTGCTCACCGAAATGCTGGGCGCAATCAACGAAACAGGCAGCAAACCCGATACGGCTGCACTGGCTAGCTGGTGGGAAAGCATCAACAAATGGCGCAAAACCGACTGCCTGAAGTACGACCGCGACAACACCAGCGTCATCAAGCCACAAAAAGTCATCGAAACCCTCTGGAACATGACCAAAGACGATGACGTGTACATCACCTCCGACGTAGGCCAGCACCAAATGTGGGCAGCGCAGTTTTACCGCTTTAACGAGCCCCGCCGCTGGATTAACTCTGGCGGCTTGGGCACCATGGGCGTAGGGCTGCCTTATGCCATGGGTGTGAAAATGGCAAAACCGCAGTCAGAAGTGTTTTGCATTACTGGCGAAGGCTCTATCCAGATGAATATCCAGGAGCTTTCTACCTGCCTGCAACACGATACACCCGTGAAAATCTGCGCCCTAAACAACCGTTACCTCGGCATGGTGCGCCAGTGGCAAGAAATTGAATACTCGCGCCGCTACAGCCACAGCTACATGGACTCGCTGCCCGACTTCGTCAAGCTAGCCGAAGCCTACGGCCACGTTGGCATGTTGATTGAAGACCCCAAAGACATTGAGCCCGCACTGCGCGAAGCACGCAAGCTCAAAGACCGCACGGTGCTGATGGATTTCCGCACCGACTCAACTGAAAACGTATTTCCCATGGTGCAAGCTGGCAAGGGGCTTACCGAAATGCTGCTCAGTGCCGACGCAAACTAAGCCACTCCCCCGATGCCACCGTGCGCCACCCGTTTGCCACTGGCATCTTTTTTGCTGAATCTATTGTCCGCCAGAGCTGCAGCTTACCCGCTGCGGACGAGGGCGGCGAAGGCTCTCAAGCCAACGCATTGACGAAAAGAGGAATCAACCATGAAACACATTATCGCCGTATTGATAGAAAACGAAGCAGGCGCTTTGTCGCGTGTAGTCGGGCTATTTTCTGCGCGAGGCTACAACATCGAAAGCCTCTCGGTTGCCCCCACCGAAACCCCCAGCATCTCGCGCATGACCATTGAAACCAGTGGCAATGCCGAAATCATTGAGCAAATCACCAAGCACCTTAACCGCCTCATTGAAGTCATTCGTGTGGTTGATTTAACCGAAGGCGCATACCTTGAGCGCGAAATGATGATGGTAAAACTCCGCGCCGTGGGCAAAGAGCGCGAAGAAATCAAACGGCTGGCAGATATCTTCCGTGGCCGCATCATCGACGTTACCGACAAAAGCTATACCGTTGAGCTTACTGGCGACCAGCAAAAAAACAACGCCTTCTTGCAAGCCATCGAGCGCAGCGCCATACTTGAAACCGTGCGCACAGGCTGCAGCGGCATTGGGCGCGGCGAACGCATCTTGCGGCTGTAACAGGCGCTGCAAGCATCCAGGGCATTTAGCCGCCAGCCTGCCATCTGCACCCATGCACGCACACGGCTGCTATAACGGCTGCTATACAACCTTGGAGCCAAGCTCAGTTGCTCGCTAGCTTTAAAAACAATTTTACTTTTCACCTCACTACCCTAACCAACCCTTATTTCTGGAGAAACCATGAAAGTTTTTTACGACAAAGACTGTGACTTGAGCCTGATTAAAGGCAAAACCGTTGCCATCATCGGCTACGGCAGCCAAGGCCACGCCCACGCACAAAACCTCAACGACAGCGGCATCAAAGTCATCGTCGGCCTGCGTAAAAGCGGCGCAAGCTGGGGCAAAGCCACCGCTGCTGGCTTAAACGTAATGGAAGTAAACGACGCTGTGAAAGCCGCTGACGTAGTCATGGTGCTGCTGCCCGACGAGCAAATCGCCGACGTTTACACCAACAGCATCGAGCCCAACATCAAGCAAGGCGCTGCACTGGCTTTTGCCCACGGCTTTAACGTGCACTACAACCAAGTTAGCCCCCGCGCCGACCTGGACGTGTGGATGGTTGCCCCCAAAGCCCCAGGCCACACCGTGCGCAGCACCTACAAACAAGGCGGCGGCGTGCCCCACTTGGTAGCTGTATACCAAGACAAAACAGGCAAAGCGCGCGACTTGGCTATGAGCTATGCCATGGCAAACGGCGGCGGCAAAGCTGGCATCATTGAAACCACTTTCAAAGAAGAAACCGAAACCGACCTGTTTGGCGAACAAGCCGTACTGTGCGGCGGCGCTGTTGAACTGGTGAAAATGGGCTTCGAGACTCTGGTTGAAGCAGGCTACGCACCTGAAATGGCCTATTTCGAGTGCCTGCACGAGCTCAAGCTGATTGTTGACCTGATTTACGAAGGCGGCATCGCCAACATGAACTACTCGGTTTCCAACAACGCCGAGTTTGGCGAGTATGTAACTGGCCCTGAAGTCGTCAATGAAGAAAGCCGCAAGGCCATGCGCCACGCTTTGAAACGCATCCAAAATGGCGACTATGCCAAGATGTTTATCGAAGAAGGCCGCCTGAACTACCCAGCCATGACAGCACGTCGCCGCCAAAACGCCGAGCACCCCATCGAACAAGTGGGCGGCCAATTGCGCGCCATGATGCCTTGGATTGCCAAAAACAAACTGGTCGACCAGACCAAAAACTAACGTGCAACAGCGGCAGGAAGCACCCATGCCAACAAGCCCCACGCACACACTGCTATGAGTGACTTGTTCGGCAACGCCCCCCTGCCGCCCGCTACGGCTACCACAGCAGCCGTAGCAGCACCCACTGCCCGCCGCACCCAAACAGGTGCAGGTGGGCAGTTTGCCTTGCAAACACCCGCAGAAACAAACGCATCTACCGCTACATCTGCACCTGAGCGCACAGCACCACTGGCCGAGCTACTGCGCCCACAAACGCTTGAGCAGGTCATTGGACAGCAGCATCTCTTGGGCGCAGGCAAGCCGCTGCAACTGGCCTTTGCCTCGGGCAAACCGCACTCCATGATTTTGTGGGGGCCGCCTGGCGTAGGCAAAACCACACTGGCACGCCTTGCCGCACACGCTTTTGATTACGACTTTATCGCGCTCTCGGCCGTATTTAGCGGCGTAAAAGACATCCGCGCCGCCATGGAGCAAGCCGAGCAGCACATTCGCGCAGGGCGCAAAACCATCCTGTTTGTGGACGAAATCCACCGCTTCAACAAAAGCCAGCAAGATGCGCTGCTGCCCTTTATTGAATCGGGGCTAGTCGTCTTTATTGGTGCTACCACCGAAAACCCCTCTTTTGAAGTCAATTCAGCCCTGCTATCGCGCGCGCAAGTCTATGTATTGCAGGCGCTTGGCGAAGACGACCTGCGCCAACTGGCACAACGCGCAGCCCAAAGCCTACCGCACCTGCAACTTGCCGACAGCGCCATAGCCCTGCTAGTAGCCTATGCCGACGGCGACGCACGCCGCCTGCTTAACCTGCTTGAGCAAGCCGCCACCGCCGCACAAGCCAGCAATATCACAGCCATAGACGGCACTTTTTTGCAGCAGGCACTCGCTGCCAGCACCCACCGCTTTGACAAAGGCGGCGACCAGTTCTACGACCAGATTTCAGCCCTGCACAAATCGGTACGCGGCTCCAACCCAGATGCCGCCCTGTACTGGTTTTGCCGCATGCTCGACGCGGGCGCAGACCCGCGCTACCTTAGCCGCCGCATCGTGCGCATCGCCTGGGAAGACATCGGCTTGGCCGACCCCCGCGCCATGCAAATCGCCAACGATGCCGCCACCACCTTCGAGCGCTTAGGCAGCCCCGAAGGTGAGCTGGCACTCGCGCAAGCCGTCATCTATCTGGCCGTAGCCGCCAAAAGCAATGCAGGCTACAGCGCCTACAAACAGGTACGCGCCTTTATCAAACAAGACAAAAGCCGCGAAGTCCCCATCCACCTGCGCAACGCCCCCACCAAACTCATGCAAGAGCTTGGCCACGGCCGCGCCTACCGCTACGCCCACGACGAGCCCAACGCTTACGCCGCTGGCGAAACCTACCTGCCTGATGCCCTGCCGCAGCAGCCCAACTGGTACCAACCCAGCCCGCGTGGGCTTGAGGGCAAAATTGGCGAGAAAATGGAGCAGCTTAAAAAATGGGATGAAGAAGCGCGCAATAAAAAACCTGATTAACAAGAAGCCAGCCAGCCCAAAAACCTGCACACCCATTCACCCATTTAAAAAACAGACATGCTCAAAATCGTACAAATCACCGACCCCGTTTGCACCTGGTGTTATGGCAATGAGCCGCAAACCCGCGCCATTGCGTTTTTGTACGATGCCCAATGCAAATATTTAATGGGTGGGCTGGTTGAAGATATTCGCAATTTCTACGATGCCCACAATGCGATTGGTGGCACCGATATTGCCGCCACCAATGCCGCAATTATTGCCCATTGGCGCGAAGCATCTGCAAGGCACAAAATGCCTGTTACCAGCGGCGCATTTTGTTTGCTTTCTGAGCAATATCCATCAACCTGGCCGCAAAACATAGCCTACAAAGCGGCTCAAATAGCCGCGCCCGAGCATGCCGAAGCTTTTTTACGCAATATGCGCGTTGCAACGGCGCTGCACGGCAAAATCACATCCAAAACCGAAACGCTGGTAGAAATAGCCAGTGAAACAGGCATGGATATTGCCGCTTTTATTAACGCACTTGATAGCCAACAAGCAAAAGATGCTTTTCAGCAAGACAGGCAATTGATTGCACAGCTTGGCGTGAATGGTTTTCCTGCATTTCTGATTCAATACAAAGATAAATCAGTGCTGCTCAAGGGTTACCAAAGTCTGGAAAACTTCCAAGCAGTTATCAAAATGCTGGGAGGCGGTAGCCAAGAAGCTGTTTTCAATGAAAACGAAATCATGCGCTATCTGCAAAAATTCAAAAAAGCCTTTTTGTGCGAAATTGAAATTTGCTTTGCCCAAAGCCCTGAAAGCTGCCTGCAATTGCTTGAGCAGCTTCAAGCCCAAGGCAAAATCAATATCAGCAAGGTAGAAAATACGTTTGAAATCTGCATAAGCCATGCTGGCACATGCCGTAGCGGAGCATGTGCGCTAACAAGTTAAGTTAAGTAAACCTGCCCATATTTCACCCATTGCCAATTATTTCTCGCCGTGTATAGCCCCCACCCCGCCTCTGGTGCTTTGCCTGCCCGCTTTCGCCGCCACCGCATTTTGATTGTGGGCTGTGGCGATGTGGGCACGCGGCTGATCAAGGGTTTGCAGCCTGTAATGCAGGGCTTGCGCGTATTGGCGCTGTGCCAAGATACGCGCCATGCCGAGCAACTGCGCCGTTTAGGCGCGCAACCCCTTATTGGCGACCTCGACCAGCCACACACCCTGCAACGCCTCTCTGGCTTGGCGCAGCGCGTGCTGCATTTGGCGCCACCCGCCCAGCAAAACGCCCACTGGTGGCGCGACTTGCGCACGCAAGCCCTGCTGCATGCTTTGCGCAGCCGCACGCCGCCGCAGCAGCTTGTATACGGCAGCACCAGCGGCGTGTATGGCGACCAAGGCGGCGCATGGGTGGCTGAAACCACGCCCATTCGCCCGCACACGCCCCGCGCACACCGCAGAGCCGACGCTGAAAGCATGTTGCGCCACTGGGGCAAAGCCAGCATTGCGGCTGGCGCACCTGTGCACGTCAGCATCTTGCGCATACCAGGCATTTACGCCTTAGACAGGGCTGGCGGCAACCCGCGCGAGCGCTTGCTACGCCGCACCCCTGTGCTTGCGCGCGCCGATGACGTTTACACCAACCACATCCACGCCAACGATTTGGCACGCGCCTGCTGGCTGGCCTTGTGGCGCGGCAAAGCACAGCGGCTCTACAACGCCAACGACAACTCGGCCATGAAAATGGGCGACTATTTTGACCTGGCCGCCGCCATGTTTCTGCTACCCAAGCCACCCCGCGTGCCACGGCACACAGCCGAGCGCGAGTTGCCGCTATACCTGTTGAGTTTTATGCAAGAATCGCGGCGCATGCACAACACACGCATCCAGCGCGAGCTGCGCTGGCAGCCCCACTACCCCACCCCGCACGAAGGCCTGCACCCCAAGCTGCAACGTGAGCTTTTTTAAAAAAACTGGCGCGCCACAATGCACCCTCCACATCATCACCCGCCCAAGCAAAGCAGCGCACACCATGCCCCCAGCGCCTTGCTGGCAATTGCTTAAACAGCACACTTCGCAAGGCAAAAAAGCAGAAAAACACCCCAAATCACCCTAACCCATCACCAACGCTTAAATAACAACTTCTAACACTTACAATCCCAGCCATGCTAGCAAAACGAATCATCCCCTGCCTAGACGTCACTGGCGGCCGCGTGGTCAAAGGCGTCAATTTTGTTGAACTGCGCGACGCGGGCGACCCCGTCGAAATCGCTGCCCGCTACAACGAGCAAGGCGCTGATGAGCTCACCTTTCTCGACATCACCGCCACCAGTGATGAGCGCGACCTGATACTGCCCATCATCGAAGCAGTAGCCTCGCAAGTCTTCATCCCGCTTACCGTAGGCGGCGGCGTGCGCACCGTGCAAGACGTGCGCCGCTTGCTCAACGCAGGCGCAGACAAAACCAGCTTTAACTCGGCAGCAATAGCCAACCCCGACATCATCCGCGAAGCCTCGCAACGCTACGGCGCACAATGCATCGTTGTAGCCATAGATGCCAAACGCCGCACCGAGCCACAAGACATTGCTGCGCGCGGTCAAGGCTGGGACGTATACAGCCACGGCGGGCGCAAAAACACAGGCATTGATGCCGTGCAGTGGGCGCGCCAAATGGCAGACTACGGCGCGGGCGAAATCTTGCTCACCAGCATGGACCGCGACGGCACCCAAAGCGGCTTCGACCTGGAACTCACCCGCGCCGTAAGCGACGCTGTGCCCGTACCCGTCATCGCATCAGGCGGCGTAGGCACGCTTGAGCACTTGGCCGACGGCGTGCAAATCGGCGGAGCTGATGCCGTGCTCGCAGCCAGCATCTTCCATTACGGCACCTACACCATCACTCAAGCCAAACAACACATGGCCGCGCGCGGCATACCTGTACGCCTATGAACACCCCTACTCCTTGCACCGCAAACTGGCTTGATGCCATCCGCTGGGACAAAGACGGCCTAGTCCCCGCCATTGCCCAAGAGCAAGGCAGCGGCGACATCCTCATGTTTGCCTGGATGAACCGCGAAGCACTGCAAAAAACCGCCGAACTTGGGCAAGCCGTGTACTACAGCCGCTCACGCCAAAAACTCTGGCACAAAGGCGAAGAAAGCGGCCATGTGCAAATCGTGCATGACATACGGCTAGACTGCGACAACGACGTCATCTTGCTCACCATCACCCAAACAGGCCACACCCCGGGCATAGCCTGCCACACAGGGCGCCATAGCTGCTTTTACCAGCACCTGCACAACGGGCAGTGGCAAGCTGCCGAGCCCGTGCTCAAAGACCCGAAAACCATCTACAAATAAGCGCCCAGCACCACAGCCACCACAAGCCGCGCCACTCGCCCTAAGCCGCAAACCCTCACAGCCAACACACATGAGCACCCCCTTAGCACCCACACCATTAGCAGACACACTCGCGCAACTGGCCAACACCATTGAAAGCCGCCTGCCAGCACGCGGCGGCAATGCCGAAACCAGCTACGTAGCCCGTCTGCTGCACAAAGGCCCTGATGCTTTCTTGAAAAAAATCGGCGAAGAAGCCACCGAAGCCGTCATGGCAGCCAAAGACATAGACGCAGGCGGCGACAAAGGCAAACTGGTATACGAAATAGCCGACCTCTGGTTTCACAGCATGATTGCGCTCGCCCACTACGGCCTGCGCCCCGAAGACATCATCACCGAGCTGCAACGCCGCGAAGGCACCAGCGGCATAGAAGAAAAAGCCCAGCGCAAAACATAAAAACGCGCAAGCACAACGCGCACAACACGCCCCTTAGAAACACAACACCCACCTAAAGGAGTAGCCCCATGACCAGCACCGCCACCAATAACACCACCGCCACCGACTGCATCTTCTGCAAAATCGCCGCAGGCCAAATCCCGTCACGCAAAGTCTACGAAGACGAAGACCTGCTCGCCTTCCACGACATCGCCCCCTGGGCCCCCGTACACCTGCTCGTCATCCCCAAACGCCACATCGCATCTATGGCGCAAATCACCCCGCAAGACAGCGCCCTCATGGGCAAAATCATGACGCTAGCCCCCCAACTGGCGCTTGACAACGGCTGCGAACCCTACCCACAAGGCGGCTACCGCATCGTCATCAACACAGGCACGCACGGCGGGCAAGAAGTGCACCACCTGCACGTCCACATCATCGGCGGCCCGCGCCCTTGGAAGCAGGGCTAAATAACGAGCCATACCGTCCTTTTGCAAGATTGGCAAGCCAACAAACACCTTGCACAAGACGGCAACAAGGCTGCGATATGTACGCATCGCCACGCCGCCAATAGCCTGACTTGCAAGCGTGAACACAGCCCAAATAGCGTAGACAAAGAAAAAGCCGTTGATATAAACCAACGGCTTTTTTGCATGATTTGGTCGGAGTGAAAGGATTCGAACCTTCGACCTTCTCGTCCCGAACGAGACGCGCTACCAGGCTGCGCCACACTCCGAAAGAGGCGGTATTTTATCTGAAGCCAGCTTGTGCTTTCTGCTTTTTTTGTGCGCATAGCGTAGACTCTGCGCAGCTCGTTTTCCTCGCTCACCACGCCCATGCCACCCACCAACCGCGCCCTGCTTTGGGATATTTTTTGTGCCGTTATCGACAACTATGGCGATGTGGGCGTGTGTTGGCGGCTGGCGGTTAATCTGGCAGAGCGCGGCCAGCGTGTGCGCCTGTGGCTTGATGACGCCAGCGCCTTGCAGTGGATTGCCCCATCTGGGCACGCAGGCGTTACCGTGCTGCCTTGGCAGCGCCCTTTGCAAGCGGCAGATTTGCCGCACGAAACTGCCGATGTGCTGGTAGAGGCTTTTGGCTGCAACTTGTGCGACGCTGTGCAGGCGCGCTGGAGCAGTCAGCAACAAACCAACAAGCAAACAGGCCAAACGGGGCTGTGGCTCAATCTGGAGTACCTCTCGGCAGAAGGCTTTGTAGAGCGCAACCATTTACTGCCTTCGCCCGTGTTGCACGGTGCGGCGGCTGGGTGCAGCAAAGTGTTTTTTTATCCTGGCTTTACGGCCAATACGGGCGGCTTGCTGCGCGAGCCAGATTTGGCGCAGCGCCAGCAGCAGTTTGACCGCTCCAAATGGCTTACCCAGCACGGTGCTGATAGCACCCGCTTTACCTATAGCCTGTTTTGCTACGAGCCGCCTGCCTTGGCGCAGTGGCTCAAACAATTGCAGCAAGCCAGCAGCGCACCTGTTAGCGCACCCGCTGCAAACAGCATGGCAGCAACCCTGCCCACTACTGGCGCACAAGTGCTGGTAACACCTGGGCGCACTTGGCAAGCTGTGCAAGCTGTGCAAGCTGTGCAAACAGCGCAGACAACAGCCCCATGCGCACAGCCCGAGGCAAACACACCCGCCGCCTGCAAGCTGCTCGCCTTACCTTGGCTTACGCAAGTAGATTTTGACCACCTGCTTTGGGCCAGCGACTGCAATTTTGTGCGCGGCGAAGACTCTCTGGTGCGCGCCTTGTGGGCAGGCAAACCGCTGGTCTGGCACATCTACCCCCAGCACGACAACGCCCACCACGCCAAGCTGGATGCTTTTTTAGACTGGCTTGATGCCCCGCCCAACATGCGCCAATTTCACCACGTCTGGAACGGCGCCAGCACCGCCGCCTTGCCTCAGCCCCACTGGGCGCAATGGCAAGAATGCATCACACAAGCGCGTGCGCGCCTGTTGCAGCAAAACGATTTAGCCAGCCAATTGCTAACCTTGGCAAAGGCTTAACTCAGGCAAAAGCTTCGCCCCACAGACAACAACACAAAAACCAGCCAAAGCCGCAAAACCCGTATCCCCTACAACCAGTCTCCATGCTCCTTCCCAGCCATTTATGCCCTGCAACCCGCATAAACACTGGTTCTAGCCTTTCCCAATCAAATTTTGGTATTTCCTTTTGCGACTTCTGCGTAACTTCTGCGCCCTCTGCGTTCGCCCCCGTATTTCCTCTGCGCCCACCCCCCAAAAACGCATTACGGCGGCAAGCACCAAAGCACTTACCGCCGTAAATCATGCCTCAAAAAGCAGTTTTAATGCCGCAGCGCATTCACGCTGGCAAAAACCCTTCTACCGACAAATAGCGCTCGCCCGTATCGTAGTTAAAGC
>RRZU011224980.1_pt1 | contig 25645 bp, 18 predicted proteins | sample 2165561 | NCBI WGS metagenome assembly RRZU01 (sample SAMN10456909, study PRJNA506462) | wastewater metagenome | isolation source: wastewater sludge | place: USA: Moscow, Idaho | reverse complement strand
CTCGACGGCTCCAATCATCGATTGAATGTAGGCCGATGTTATCGATCCATCGGCAACAAGTGGGGCCGCCACCAAAGCGATTGCCTCGCGCCAGTCATCGACAACCTGATGCAGAACCACTCTGTCATCCGTGACGAGCTCCGAAAGTGCTCCCATGTCAGTCCCTCCTGGCATCGATACTCCCCGCCCACTCCCATGAGTGCGATGACTGACTGGGAGCAAGGGGCATCCTCGCCTCGTCCAAAATCAATCCAGGAGCTGAGTCCAGCTTCTGAGCCATTGTGTCCTTCCAGTATCGGGATGACATGTGCCGCACATCCAACAGTTCTTTTTCCGCCATTCACCCCTGTCGCGGAAGGAAACACTCGGCGATCACGCGACGTCGGGGTCATGGGCACGTATCTCGTGTGCAAACTCCTCCCTTCGTGAGAAACTTGCGTCAGACTCGATTGAGATTTGCCAAAGGCGGACGAACCCCCAGCTGCATCGCTCCCGCGTGGTGGGACTTCATCCCTGCACGCCACCTTCGAAGCATGCGATGGTCACCGGGAAGGTGGTGTGTCAGAAGCTGAAAATACTGCGGAACGAGGGCTGTTCGTCGTGAACATGAATGAGGTTCGCGCAATCGCGAAGGAGGGCGGCGCCCGGCATCTCGGGCGCGTCCTCTTTCACCCTCCGATTCTGCGGCTGCGGGCGCTCGAGCGCCCGCGACTCCAACCCGAAGAGGACGTCCCCCTGACAGTGCTGTGTGCTCCTTCGGGCTACGGCAAGAGCGTCATGCTCGCCCAGTGGGGCGCCCGGTGGGACGCCACCCACACGGCCGTGTCATGGCTTCTTCTTGGCGATCAGCGCGTCACCGAGCGAGAATTCTGGGACCTGTTGGCCCACTCGCTCGGTCTCGACCTCTCCAGGACATCTGACGAGGAGCAGGTCAGGCACGCGATCTCCCTGTACCTGCAGAGCCTGACGGAGAAACTCGTCGTCGTCGTCGACAACTACGAGTACGCGACCACACCGGCACTGGACCAGAACATCGCGCGACTTCTGGACAACTCGTTCCAGCTGGACCTCGTCGTGAGCGCACGGCGAATCACGACCCTTGCCGGCCCGCTGGTCACCAGCGGGTACACCACCCGGATTCTGGCGGCCGGCGATCTTGCCTTCACCAGCGCCGAAGCCCGCGATCTGGCTCGCCTGCACGGCAACCAGCCCGCCGGGCGAATCGCCGAGTTCTCGGAATCGGTGGGCGGCTGGCCCCTCTCCGTTCGGGCGGCCTGCGCGAGTACACAGGATCCGAATGAGCAACTCGAGCTCATTGTTGCCCAGCTCGTGAGGCGCACGGCCGCTGCCGGCGGCAGCAGAATCCTCCACGCAACCGCCATGTGTCCCCGAGCGAGCACCCATGTACTGGAGTCCATCGCGCCCGGGCGCGGGGCATGTTCCACGGAAGATTCGCCGCCGGCCGGTGGCACCGAGCTTGGCACGCCGGTGCAGGATGTGTGCGAGGAACTCGAGTGTCTCGGACTCCTCATCAAGGTTTCAGCGCACGGAGACGCCCGATACATCTGCCACCCCGGCATCGCGCGCACCATGCAACGCCGAGCAAAGGAGTCCTTCACTGCGAGCGAGTACGCACGCCTGCGCAAGAATTACGCGACGGACATCGAGGACCGTGAACCGGCAACTGCACTCGACGTGCTGTTGAAGCTGGGGGATGTCGAAGCGGCAGAGCAAGTGGCTCGGCGACACCCCGTGACGCTGTTGAACACTCTGGACCAGACGCGGGAGGCGTTGAACTCGGTGGATCCGAGCTCCACATCGGGACACGTGGCCATGGACGCACTGCGGCTGTTCGTCGATCAGGACGATCCGATCATCTCCGAGGAGGTGCGCTGGCAACGTATGCAGGTCCGCCGCGCCACCATGAATCGACTGCTGCTGGATGGCGACGCGGATTCCCTGCTCTACGTGGCGTGCTCACTCATGGCGTCGGAGTACATGCTTGGCCACACGGACGAGGCCTACCGAATGGCACAGGATCTGGAACGGCGGCTCGATGCCCTGGGTGACTCGAATGATGCCGGCCAACGCGCGCCACATGCATTGATCCGCACTCTGATCGGATTTGGCGGAGCCGCAATCGGCGATTTCGAGTTTGCCGAGCGCAACTACCTCTCCGGCCTCCGCCTGGCCGCGAAAGACGACAATCTTCCGCTGCGGATGCGGGCACAGCGGGGGATCACGCTGGTGAAGTACTGCACGGGAGATCTCGTCGCAGCGCGAGAGAGCTTCGAGGCATTGCAAGGGCTGGCATCGTCATGGCGCGATCGCAGTGGAGGCGCCCAGCGTGAGATCTCGGACGTCCACGTGACCGAGATTCTCCTCGGCAATACTCCGTTCGAGGGCTGGACATGCGGGAAGGAACCGGAGCAGGTTCCCGAACATCTCATGAAGGCCAAGATTCGGGCGGTGTCCTACCCCCTCCTCATCATGGCGGAGGCAGAGGCAACTCGGAGGCTGCATGGAGATCTCCATGCGCTTCGCCTGCTCCGCCACCGCGTGCGCCGCTGGCCGATGAAGGACTCCCCTCCCACGGCATTCGGATGGAAACTCCGGCGGTACACGGCCGACCTGATGATGGTGAGCGGAGACGTCGCCTCCGCGCAGCTCGAGCTCGCGACGTTGCCCGACGGCGGCTTCGGCAAGAGCATCTCGACGGCGCGGCTTCACCTGTTCGAAGGACATCCCGAGCACGCGCTGGACGAGCTCGGTGCGATCGCGACTGGGACCCAGACGCCGTTGCTGCAGCTGGAGCGCCAGCTCCTGGCGGCGATTGCCTTGTGGCAGGTGGGCCTGGACAAACTGGCGCTCAGGACAATCACCGATGCGACGCGCGATATGAGGGACATCTCGGGATACGGCGTCCTGGCATGGGTGCCCTACGCGCAACTTCTCGAGCTTGCAGCCTTCGCCGAGACCAACGGCGTGGATGGCCTCCACGAGCACGTCCTCGCTCTTCCCGAGAACCTTCGATGCCCTCAATACGAGAGGCTGAGCCGAGCCGAACTCCGCACCCTGACGGAGCTGGCTGGCGGCACATCCCTGGAGCAGGTTGCCTCGGAGCTCTTCATATCGAAGAACACCCTCAAGTCCCATTTGAGGAGCATCTATCGCAAGCTGCACGCGTCAAACAGGCATGAGGCGCTCGTGCGGGCTCAATCCCTTGGGATCATTGCGAGGCCACAGGCGGGCGGGACTCGCAGCGCAGAGCACCGTGAGTAGCTGACCGAGTGCCCCTCGTGGTCCGTCACAGGCGCTTGTTGTCCAGATCGAAGGAGATGTCCACCATCGGCTGCTTCTCGCGTTGGCCACGCGAGATCCACTGGCGCTCGGCGTGGCCCGTGTACACCTGGCGCGGGCGCCCGATCTTCTGGGCCGGATCCGCCACGAGCTCGCGGTACTGGGCGATCCAACCCGGCAAGCGGCCCAGCGAGAACAGTGGAGTGAACATCTGGGTGGGGAAGCCCATGGCCCCGTAGATCAGCCCGGTGTAGAAGTCCACGTTCGGGTAGAGCTTGCGCTCGGTGAAATAATCATCGGACAACGCGGCGGCCTCGAGCTCCTGCGCGATGTCGAAGAGCTGGTTGTCGCCACCAAGGCGGTCCAGGATGTCGTCCGCCAAGCCCTTGACCACCTTGGCGCGGGGGTCGAAGTTCTTGTAGACGCGGTGGCCGAAGCCCATGAGCTTGACCTTGTTCTGCCTGTCCTTGACCTGCTGAACGAACTTGTCCACCGGAATCTTCGAGTCCCGGATCTGGGTGAGCATGTTGAGCACGGCCTCATTGGCGCCCCCATGGAGAGGGCCCGAGAGCGCTCCCACGCCCGCAGAGACCGCGGCGTAGACGTTGGCCTGAGAGGAGCCTGCCAGGCGCACCGTCGAGGTGGAGCAGTTCTGCTCGTGGTCCGCATGCAGGATGAAGAGCTTGTCCAGCGCGTTGACGATCGTCGGATCGATCTCCTGCATCTGGTAGGGCAGTCCGAACGTCATCCGAATGAAGTCCTCGGTGAACGAACGCGAGGCATCCGGGTAGAGCAGAGGCAGGCCGGTGGCGCGCTTGGCGATGTAGGCGATCATCGTGGGAACCTTGGCCAGCAGCAGCGTGGTTGCCAGATCCAGCTGGGCCGGATCCTTCGGATCGATGGTGTGATCGTAGTATGTGGCGAGCCCGGCCACTCCGGATTGCAGGATGGACATCGGATGTCCACCCGCAGGGAACGCGGTGAAGAAGGCCTTGAAATCCTCGTGCAGCAGGGTGTGGCGCTTGATGCGGCGGGTGAACAATGCGAGAGCTTCCGGATCCGGAAGCTCTCCGTAAATGAGAAGATAGGCAACTTCGAGGAAGGAACAGTTCGCGGCCAGCTGCTCGATCGGATATCCCCGGTAGCGCAGGATTCCCGCGTCACCATCAATGTAGGTGATCTCCGATTCGCACGCGGCCGTGTTCGTGAAGCCGGGATCCAGAGTCACGGAGCCGGTGGTGGCCAGCATCTTGTCGATGCGAAAACCATCCATTCCGATGCTTGCCTCAACACGGGGCAACTCGAGAGTCGTGCCGTCCACGGTCAGCTCTGCGGCGCCGTTCATGCCGTTTTCAGTCACTGAAACCTCCTTCTGCAGGCGCGGTAGCCTGTGGGGATTCACCTGCTTTGATGGCGGATCATGCGCCATCAATCGCACTGGTATCTCTGACAAGATACTACGAATCCACATTCATGCGCGTACTGGGTCACAATTCCGGGCGGCACATGTGGTGCCATGATTGTGCCTTCGACCTGCACTCTAGCGGGATTGTTCGCTCTGTGCGCAAAGGCTGAAAAGTGCGAGACGCCGGCCACCGGACCTGCCATTTCGTCACGGATGCGGCACCTCAGGAGAGGACCTCGTGCAAGGCCGGCATCCTCGTGACGGCCTGAGCGATCGCGGCGTCGGTGGCGGTCAAGGAGATGCGCACCCGGCCCCTCCCAGCCTCCCCGTAGAAGTCTCCCGGGGCCACGATGATTCCCAGCCTGGAGCACGCGTGGACCAGATCCCATCCGGAGGCCACACCCTCACGGTCGGCCGCCCACAGGTAGAGGCCGGCCACCGACGATTCGTCATTGACGAGCCCTGCGGCATCCAGCACTCCGTGCAGCGCGACGCGGCGCCTGCGATAGATCTCACGCTGGGCGGCCACGTGCGAATCGTCTCCGAGGGCGATGGCCATGGCATGCTGCACCGGCCCCGGCATGAGAAACCCGGCGTGCTTGCGCACCTCGGTCATGGCCGCAATGGCCTGCGGATCCCCGGCAATGAACGCGGCGCGGTAGCCCGCCATGTTGGACTGCTTGGACAGCGAGTAGAGGCAGAACAGGCCCGTGAGGTCCCCGCCGTTGACCCGTTCGTCGAGGATCGAGGGCACCTCGGGTACGTCCCACCCCAGTTCGCAGTAGCACTCGTCCGAGGCGACGACGACGCCGTTGGCCCGCGCCCAGTCCACGATCTCACGCAACCGGTCCACGCCCAGGACGTGACCGTCCGGATTGCCCGGCGAGTTCAGCCACAGCAACGAAACTCTCGGCCACGTGCTCGGATCCGCGTCCGTGTCCAGCGCAACCGGGGTGGCACCGGCCAGCCGCGCGCCGACATCGTACGTGGGATAGGCGACCTGTGGGAAGGCAACGGTGTCCGCACCACCCAGCCCGAGCAACGCCGGAAGCAACGCCACCATCTCCTTGGACCCGATGGTGGGCAGGATTCCCACTCGGGCATCCTTCGTCAGTCCGCGGTGGCGGACCAACCAACTGCCGATGGCCTCGCGCAGCTCCTGTGTTCCCACGGTCAGCGGATAGCCGTGCGCGTTGCTCGCCTCCGCCAGCGCGTCACGAATCAGGCCCGGAACGGGATCGACGGGCGTGCCGATGGTCAGGTCCACCGCACCGTCTGGATGTTGCGCGGCCAGGGCGCGAACGGGCACCAACTTGTCCCAGGGAAAATCGGGAAGATCACCGCTGTACAAAGGCATGATTCACTCGCCGTTCAGGGGAGCGAGGGCGGCCACGTAGGGATGGTCCGTACCGGTGGCTCCAGTGCGCGCGGCGCCCCCCGGCGAGCCGAGGTCCTTGAAGAAGTCGACGTTCACGTCGTAGAACACGCTCCACTCATCCGGAACGTCGTCCTCGTAATAGATTGCCTCGACCGGGCACACGGGTTCGCAGGCGCCACAATCGACGCACTCGTCCGGGTGAATGTAGAGGGTGCGCTCACCCTCGTAAATGCAGTCGACCGGGCATTCGTCCACACATGCGCGGTCCTTCACGTCCACGCACGGCAGAGCGATGATGTAGGTCATGAAACTTCCTCTCTGTTCGTCAACACGTTGTCCCCGATTCCGTCACAGGGCGTGCAGGACCGGGCGCGCGTGACGATCGTGACGCCGCGGGGGCGGGCGCCCGCGGCGCCGGTGCCTAGTTGCAGGTCACCGCGTGGGTGGGCTGATACGTCCAGTTGTAGCTGCCGCTGTCTTCTTCGTTGACGACGCCGTCATGGGAGATGGTTCGGCTGACTGTCACCGTGAATCCCGGCTCGGTGTAGTTCGAGGGCACGCAGTCCGCCGCGGGATTGTTCTTCGTGCCGGCCTGAACATAGGCGTAGGGCGCGGAGGTATCGGTCTCGACATCCCAGTACTTGGTGGACCACAGCTGGGAATGGACCTCGCCGCCGGCCACCCAGGTGTCGATGACCACACCGTACGGGGTGTTGTTCTTCCACCGCATGTCGATGGAGCCGTCCCACAGGGTGGCCTCGCGGCCCATCGGATAACGCTCGAAGTACTTCGAATGGGGCTGGTGTTCAACATCCGTGAGTCCCGCCAGGTACCCGATGTTGAAGGTGTTGGTGGACAGCTGAGACAGCCCGCCACCCATTGCCTCGGAGTTGAAGCCGTTGGAGACGACACCCGAGGAGACGAACCCGTGCTCGGCGTCAATCGGGCCGAGGGCCTCGGTCAACGAGAAGGTTTCATCCGGCTTGACCAGCGTGTTGGTGATGGTCTGCGTCCCCACCTCGAGGTTGATGGTGCGCACGCTGTCATCGGTGAGCGGAGTCTCGATGGAGGAGATCACTTCCTTGATGCCCATGGCGTTCGCGTCCTCCGTGGTGAATTCCGCCGGGACCGAGGTGGTCTCGACTTCCACGGTGCGATCCGTGGTCACGCCGACGTCGCCGACTTTCTTGGCCAGCTCGGCATCGTCAATGCCGATGCCGTCCTCGGAAGGAACCACGGTGGGGGTGGTGTGATTGGCGATCTCGATCCGAGCATCCACGCCAGCCTTGAAGGCATCCGGAACGGCTGCTCGCACCACATCGCCGAGCGAGCCGCCATCCATGGCCAGAACCAGCTTGTCGCCATCGGCACTGAACGAGGCCGCCGCGGCGAGCTGCTCGGGAGTGATCTCGACGAGTTGTTCGTCCACCATCACGGAGACCTTCTCGGAGACCAGAGGCTCCGCGAGCTCCGCGACCGCATTCTCGGCGGTCTCGGTGGTGATCGCGGGATCGACCGACTCGGCCGGAAGCTCGATGGGCTGATCCAGGGAGAGGACCTGCGTGGAGAGCACCTTCTGGGACTCCTCGACATCCAGCTTGGATCCGAGCGTGGCTGGGGTGACCGTGGGCTTGGTGCCCTCGAATGCAAGCTTGGCGTCCACCGGTGTGGTGTCCGCCTTCTTCGCCAGATCCTGCACCAGCGCCGTGAGCTGCTCATCGTCATGAGTGAGCACCGGGTCAACGACTTTTCCGCCGGTCAAGTGCGCCCAAAGGCGCGTGGGATCGAGCGAGAACCCCACGACGGAGTCCAACGTGGCCTCCTTGTCAATGCCGAGCGAGTAGTCCGCAGGGTTCACCGTGACCGGGTCACCACCCTTCGTGGCCACCACCTGGACGGGCGTGGTCAGCTGGTCGCCGATCCCCTCGTCCAGCTGCTTGATCGCGTTGTCGCGGTCCAGGCCGCCCAGCTTGATTCCCGCAATCGTGGTCCCGGAGGGAACGCGATCAGCGAAGTAATACCCCGCGCCCACGTAACCGCCGGCGAGCAGAGCCAACACCAGTGCCGTGATCCACGGCCACCGCCGCCGCCTGCGCTTGCCAGACTCCACGGGCGCGGCGCCGCCTCCGAAGCCTTCCGCGGCGGGGAAGAACGAGGCATTGCCTTGGGCGGCATCCCGGGTGGTGGAGCCGTGGCCCGGATCCGGGGCCTGCACAGGTATCTCCGCGGCACCGGCGTTGTTCACGGCCGCGATCGCCTCGGTTGGCGCCGGGGACTCCGTGCTGAGCGGGTCCGCATCGGAGATGGTGGCCTCGGGCTCGCGAATGTCACCGGACGGGATGCCGACGGCGTCGGCCAAAGTACGGTTCTCGGAGGAGGGATCGCCGCCGGTGCCGGACGATTCGCCGGGCAGTGCCGAATCGCCACCCTCCACCTCCTGGGCAACGATGGACTCGGTGGGAGGTCCGAAGGAGAACGCGTTCTCGTTCACGCCCTCGCCTGCGGCCTCGGGAATCTCATGTTCGTGCTCCCCGGAACCTGATGGATCTTTAGCCACGGTCAACCTTCCGTCTTCGTTCACTCCACTACATTGTATCGAGAGGGCCGCAACGCCCGATGGCGCACGTAAGGCACGTTACACGTGGCCTTGTCCACAGAGCCCGGCGGTCACCGGAGTCAGCTACTTCCTTTTCCTTCGCAGCACGAGGACCGCCGGCACCAACGCACACAACGGGGCCAGAATGAGCCACGCCTGCGACACCGCGCCCTGAACCGACCTCACCACGTCGTTGTCCGGCGGGGCCATGAGAATCCAGAAGGTGACTCCGATGACTCCCAGCACGTAGCCGAGCCACGCGGCAGGCTTCTCCCACTCCAGGAGGAACCACGCGCCGGATGCCACGAGGAGCGCAGCGATCAGCAGGCCCACCCAGGGCAGATCAACCGGCCCCGGGTGGACGACGCAGGCCAGAGCCCCCACGAGGAGACCCCCACCCACGCCGAGAAGAGCTTGCAGCATCCGCATGGCGCAGAGCCTACTTCTTCGCCCGTGCGGCGCGGTATCGATCGGTGGCGTTGAGGATGAGCTTGCGAATGCGCACGGATTCGGGGGTGACCTCGATGCACTCGTCCTCCGCCGCGAACTCGATGGATTCCTCCAACGTGAGCTTGCGCGGCGCCTTGAGCTGTTCAAAGACGTCCGCCGTGGCCGAGCGCATGTTCGTCATCTCCTTGGGACGCACCACGTTGACGTCCATGTCCTCGTCGCGAGGATTCTCACCCACGACCTGGCCCTCGTAGACCTCGGCGCCGGGCTCCACGAAGAAGGTGCCACGATCTTCGAGGCGCTGCAGCGCGAAGGCGGTGACCTGACCCTGACGATCGGATACGAGCGATCCCGTCGATCGCGTGGCGATCGTCCCCATCCACGGCGCATAGCCCTCGCCGATGGACGAGGAAATGCCCGTGCCGCGCGTCTGCGTCAGGAACTGGGACCGGAAGCCGATCATGCCGCGCGAGGGCACGATGAACTCCATGCGCACCCATCCCGAACCGTGGTTGGACATGGTCTCCATGCGCCCCTTGCGGCTGGCCATCAATTGAGTGACAGTGCCCAGGAATTCTTCGGGAACGTCAATGGTGGTGCGCTCGATGGGTTCGTGACGCTTGCCGTTGATCTCCTTGGTGACCACTTGGGGCTTGCCCACGGTGAGCTCGAATCCCTCGCGGCGCATCTGCTCCACCAGAATGGCCAGCGCCAGCTCGCCACGGTCCTGGACCTCCCACTGGTCCGGGCGTTCCGTGGGCAGCACGCGGATGGAGACGTTTCCAACCAGCTCGGTGTCCAGGCGATCCTTGACCTGGCGTGCCGTGAGTTTGTGCCCCTTGACCTTGCCCGCCAGCTGAGAGGTGTTGATCCCGATGGTCATGGAGATGGCCGGATCATCCACGTGAATGGGGGAAAGTGGCCGCGGATCCTCGGGATCCACCAGCGAATCGCCAATCGTGATCTCGGGAATCCCGGACACCGCCACGATGTCGCCCGCATGAGCGGTCTCCGCCGGAACCCGCTCCAGCCCCTTGGTGGCGAGGAGCTCGGAGATGTGCACCTTGGTGACGCTGCCGTCGTTGCGGTGCCACCCCACCCAGGCGCCCTTCTTCAGCTCGCCGGAATAGACGCGGGTGAGCGCCAGTCGGCCAAGGAACGGGGAGGCGTCGAGGTTGGTCACCTGAGCCACGAGCGGAGCGTCGGCATCATAGGAGGGTGCCGGGATGTAGTGCAGAATGGCCTCGAACAGGGGCTCAAGATCGGTGTTCGAGGGGAGCTCGCCATCGTCTGGGCGCACCGTGTCCGCGTATCCGGCCTTGGCGGCGCAGTAGATGATCGGGATCTCCAACAGCTTGTCCAGGACGTCGTCGTCCGGATCCTGCAGATCGGAGAACAGTGAGAACAGCAAGTCCTGGGCCTCATTGACCACTTCGTCGATGCGGGCATCCGGGCGGTCCACCTTGTTGACCACCGTGATGACGGGCAGGCCGGCCTCCAGCGCCTTGCGCAGCACGAAGCGGGTCTGGGGCAGCGGGCCCTCGGAGGCGTCAACGAGGAGCACGACGCCATCCACCATGGACAGGCCCCGCTCGACCTCTCCGCCAAAGTCTGCGTGCCCAGGTGTGTCAATGACGTTGATGGTGACGCCGTCCGGAGCGCCGAACTTCTCGGCCGAGGGCCCGGTGTAGCGAATGGCGGTGTTCTTGGCGAGAATGGTGATGCCCTTCTCACGTTCCAGATCGCCCGAGTCCATGACTCGTTCGCCCGTCTTCTCCACGGTGGCGCGCTCGCCGAAGGCCCCTCCCTGCCACAGCATGGCGTCCACGAGGGTCGTCTTGCCATGATCGACATGGGCGACGATGGCGACATTTCGCAGGTCTTTGCGGGTGCTCACAGATGGACTTCCTCATTGGGGTTGTGCACCCCACGCAACCAAGAGCCGACCCGGGGTGCTTCATTGCACGGGCGCAGGTGCGCCGCCTGTAGATTTTACGCGCAGCACTCGGGTATTGGATACGAGCCATCCAACACATTGGCTGCGGGGACCATCACATTCGAGGCTCTCGGATTCGCCGCGCCACGGGGGCATTCCGCCACCTGTGACAGAATCTCTCCATGGAACCCCGTTATCTGTTGCGGACGACATCCCAGTACGGCACCTGCCTGGGACTCGGCGCCCTGGCCCTTGTCATTCTGGTTTTGCAGGTCACTCAGGTGGGTGGCAACGGGCTCGTTGCCACGGTGGTCTTCTGCCTCGGGATCTGCCTTCTTGCCGTCGCACTCTGGCTGGTGCCCCACCTGGAGGTCAACTCAATGGGTGTGATCGTAGCGAACACATTGACGACGACGACGATTCCCTACGATGATCTGATGGCCGTCGAGACTCGCTGGGGCCTCGCGTTGACCACCAGGGACGGCAAGGCCCACCACGTGCGCTCCTTCGGGGCATCCGCCAGCTCGCGGGGCCGGAATCGACGCGCACTCCCCGTCAGGAAGGCCGGCGAAGCGGCCTCCTACGTGCCCGGGGCACGGATTCCGCTGCTCTCGAAGGGAACCATGCGCCTGCGTACCACCACTCATGCCGCGTCGGTCCTCATCGAGGAGCTGCGGGATACGCAGCGCCCGCGCGCACGAACCAGGGATGCGGCCATCCTCCCCTCCCAGCGGTTGTGGGCATGGGACCGCATCGCGCTGACAGCACTTGGAATCGCTTGCATGGTCGGAGCCACCAGCGCACTGCTCTAGGCCCGTGCTGAGTAATGCGAGTTCGACGGGGCGGCCCCATCGGATGGTGCCGGAAAGCAATCGGCCATGTGGCCGCCACGGGCCCGAGAGGCCACGGTTCCCGCGAAAGGCAACACAACCCGCGAGAGGCAACACAACCCGCGAAAGGCAACACAACCCGCGAGAGGCCACGCCTGCGACCGCGTCAGGTGCGTGGCCTCTCGCGCGTTGTGTGGCCTCTTTGAGAAGGAGAACCGGAACCGGCAAAGAAGGCCTGGCTCACTCGACCCAACCGATGTTCTGCTTGGCAATGACAGTGAAGCCCATCGAACCGCTGCTGGGCCGGTCCCACGAGACGGCAGGACACGGCTCTGCGCTTTGATGTAGGCGAGTCTACACTCGCCGATATTGTCGTTGCGCCACTTCCATCGTATCCGCGGCACCTGTGGCCGCGAGCGCACCGGGAGGCGCAGCGCATCGTGACATCGCGGGGCACAAGGGACCAAAATCCCTTAAGCTCGGGTTGTGCACATCACCAGCCTCTTGACCCGCGGTCCGACGGACTACATGGAGGCCGACGCGCTCCAGCGTTCGATCCACAGGAGCGTCGCACGGCTTCAGGCGCCGGACACCCTCCTCGCGTGGGAGGCACGTGACGTCTACACGGCGGGACGGCGCACGAAGCCCGAGGACATCCCCGACCGCTCCATTCCCGTCATCCCCATGGATCGGGGCGGCTCGGTCACGTACCACGGCCCCGGCCAGCTGGTGGTCTACCCCATCATCAAGGTGAGGCTCCCGCGCGACGTCGTCGCCTTCGTCCGTGCCACCGAGCAGGCGGTCATCACCATGCTGGGCTCCCACTACGGCCTCGTCGCCACGGCCGTCAAAGGTCGCTCGGGGGTCTGGATCCAACGCCCCGGCATGCTGGACCGGAAGTTGTGTGCCATCGGCATCAAGTTCGCCGACGACGCCACCATGCACGGTTTGGCCCTCAACGTCACCACTGATCTGACAAGATTTGGGAGCATCGTTCCGTGCGGCATTGCCGACGCCGGCGTGACCTCCCTTGCGCAGCTGGGTATCGAGACGTCGTTGGGCGAGGTCTCCGACGCGCTGTCACCCGCGCTTGCGCAGGTTTACCAGCAGTTCCAACGCCCCGAAAGAATCGAGGACTGATGTCTCCTGCACCAGAGGGCCGCAAGCTCCTGCGCGTCGAAGCACGCAATGCACAGACCCCCATCGAGAAGAAGCCGGAGTGGATCCGCACCACCGCCGTGGTGGGCGAAGAGTACAAGGACATGCGTTCCTTGGTCCATGGCTCCACACTGCACACGGTGTGCGAGGAGGCCGGATGCCCGAACATCTACGAATGTTGGGAGGATCGCGAGGCGACGTTCCTCGTGGGCGGCGCCGAATGCACCCGCCGCTGCGACTTCTGCCAGATCGCCACGGGCAAGCCCAAGATGTTGGACCGGGACGAGCCGCGGCGAGTGGCCGAATCCGTCAAGCATCTGGGCCTGCGCTATGCCACCGTGACCGGGGTTGCACGCGACGATCTTCCCGACGGCGCCTCGTGGATCTATGCAGAGACCTGCCGCCAAATTCACGCCATGTGCCCCGGAACCGGGGTCGAGCTGCTCGTCGACGACTTCAAGGGGGATCCCGGAGCCCTGTTGGCCGTCTTCGAGTCCCACCCCGAGGTGTTCGCCCACAATCTGGAGACGGTTCCGCGCATCTTCAAGAAGATCCGCCCGGCATTTCGGTACGAGCGCTCGCTGGACATCCTTGCCATGGCCTCCGAGGAGGGACTCGTGACCAAGTCCAACCTGATCCTCGGAATGGGAGAAACCCGCGCCGAGATCGAGGAGGCCATGCACGATCTGCGCGAGAACTCCTGTGATCTGCTGACCATCACCCAGTATCTGCGCCCCACTCCCCTGCACCACCCCATCGATCGCTGGGTCAAGCCCGGGGAATTCGTGGAGCTGAAGGACCTCGGGGAGAAGATGGGCTTTGCGGGCATCATGTCCGGCCCCTTGGTCCGATCCTCCTACCGCGCCGGGCGCCTGTGGGGCATGGCGATGGACAGGAAGGGGTGGGAGATCCCGGAGAACCTGCGCCACCTGGCCCAGCCGAGCACCGCACGCCAGGAGGCCAGTTCCCTCATCGCCAAGCATCCCCACTTCGCACAGGTCTAGCGGGAGTCTCCCGGGCTCGGCAAGCGCCGGCCGCGAATGGACTAAGGCATGGCCGGGCGCTGGGTCATGAGACTCATGATCGCATGGCGCACGGCGATTCTGTCCACCTTCTCGGAGGCGTTGAGCGGAATCCTCGGAAAAACGGCCAGATAGCGCGGCAATTTGTAGCGCGCAAGGACCTGACTGGCGAAGTTCTGGACCTCCTGCAAGGTGGGTTCGCGAGTGTCCGCCTCCACCGTGATGCCAGCGACGATCGTCTCGCCCCAGACCTCGTCGGGAACTCCGCACACGACGGCGTCCGAGATCCCCGGATACTGCCGCAGCACATCCTCCACCTCGCCGGGCAGAAGAGTCTCGCCCCCCGTGGTGATCGAATCGAAGAGCCTCCCCACGATGGAGAGGAATCCGGCCTCGCTCACCCGAGCCAGATCGCCACTGCGCAGCCAGCCGCCCTCGAACAAGGACTCGTCGTAATCCTCGCCGTGCCAGAACCCGGAGGTCACGCTCGGACCGCGCACCGCGAGCTCGCCCACTTCCTCGGCAGAAACCTCCTGCCCGCTGTCCGGATCGATGATGCGCGCCTCGATGTAGGCGAAGGGGCGACCGATGGAGCCGGGGTGGCTCGGACAGTGCTCGAAGGGAAGGAAGCACCCGGAGCCCGAGGTCTCGGTCATGCCCCACACGTTGATGGGTCGCAGCCCTCGGGCAGCCAGACGCCCGAGCATGGGTGCGGGAACCTGCGAACCTCCCACCAGCGGCAGGCGCCACGTGGAGAGATCGCGGGTGGCGAAGTCGGGATGGGACATGATCGCCCCGTACATCGTCGGAACGCCGAACAGGATGTTGACCCGCTGTTCCTCGATGAGCCGGAGGGTCTCGGAAGGGGAGAAGGCACGTTGAATGACAACGTGCCCGCCGTTGCTGAACACGTCGAGTGCGGCGCCGTTGAAGGCTCCGATGTGGGAGAGCGGTGCGGCGGCCAGAACGGTCTCATCCGTGCGGTACTCGAGACCATCACGGAAGTTGCGTGCCCCCCACCAGAGGTTGGCGTGCGTCAACTTGACCGCTCGGGGGGCACTGACGCTGCCCGAGGTGAAGAAGATGGCCGCCAGACCGTCCGGATAACCATGCTGGTTCAACCCGTCGACTCCCCGATTCGGGGTGTCGGAGATGATCGAGCCGTCGTAGGGGCTCATTGCCGCAGCCAACGCAAGGTAGCCGTTGGCCAGACCGGAGGACAGTGGGCCGGCCTGGACGTCGTCGTCGATCACGAACTGCAACAGCGTGCCGGTGGACGCGAGAGAGCCCCGCGCCGCGATCTCCGGCTCGCAGATGACGGCGCGCGGCGCACAGAAGTCCACCAGCTGCTGCAATTCCACCGGAGTGAGGCGGAACGATACCGGCACGTACACCGCGCCCAGGCGCGCGCAGGCGACGTGGGCAATGAAGTGGTAGGGCGAATTGTGGGCGGCGATCATGACGCGATCGCCGCACGTGACACCCGCCTGCGCCAACAACTGCGCCATCTTGCGTGAAAGCTGGGCCGCCTGCGCGACACTGAGGGTCACGTCCGCGTAGCTGAGGGACGGCCGGTCCGGATGCGCGAACTCGGCCTGGTCCAGGGCGCGTGCCGCGTTGAAGATCGGGGGTTCATGCAAGGTTCCAGTACCCCCTGAGAATCAAGGAGAGTGCCCTGTCATCCGCAGTCGAGGACAGTTCCCGGGCCGAGTGCATGGAGAGCAACGGCACGCCCACATCCACGGTCTCGATGCCCAATCTGGTGGCGGTGAGTGGCCCGATGGTGCTGCCGCAGCTCACGGCGTTGTTCGAGACGAACTCCTGCGTGGACTGCCCGGACTGGAAGCACGCCTGCAGCCACAGGGCCTGACCCCTGGCCGAGGAGGCGTAGCGCTGATTCGAGTTGATCTTGATCATCGGGCCGTTGCCCATCACGGGGTGTTGGTCCGGATCGTGGAACTCCGGGTAGTTCGGATTGATGGAATGGCCCGCATCCGAACTCACGCAGCTGGAGCGGGACATCATCCGGTAGAACTCGTCCGGCGAGGCACCCAGAGCCAGCGCCGTGCGCCGCAGTACCGTTTCCAGAATTGGGCCGCACGCTCCGCTCGCCGTGGCGGACCCGACTTCTTCGTGATCGAAGGCGGCCAGCACCGCGATCTGCGGCCCGCGCGAGGCGAGCAGCGCCGTGAGTGAGGCGTGCACCGAGACCAGATTGTCCTGACGGCCCGAGGCGAGGAAGCTCCCCGAGATGATCTCGGGAGCCTGGCAGTCGAACGCGAACACATCCATTCCGGCAATCTCATCGCGATTGACCCCCGCGGCGGCGGCGAGCACCTCGAAGAGATCCTCCTCCCCCAGCGACCAGATGGGCTGCAAGTGCCTCTGCGGATTCAAGGTGAGCTTGTCGCTGACCGAACGGTCCAAGTGCGGCGCCAGTTGGGGAATGACCATGAGTGGGCCGGTGCGCACCAGATGCTGGGCGCCGTCGATGGTCACAAGCCTGCCCGCGAGGCCGAGCTCACGGTTGAGCCAAGAATTGCGGAGCAGTCCACCGTACGTCTCCACATTGACCTGGGAGAAGCCGTGGTGGTTCGAACCCGGGGTGGGCTTGAGCTTGAACCCCGGAGAATCGGTGTGGGATCCGACGATTCGGAACGAACTCGCGGGGCCCGCGCCCTTGGGAACCCACCATGCCATGACTGCGCCGTCGCGGATCAGGTAGTGCCCCCCGGGTTCGCTGCTCCACGCCCCGCCTTCGCCCTGAGGGAGATACCCTGCCGCCGCCAGCCTTCGCGCCACTTCGTGTGCGGCGTGGTAGCTCGAGGGCGAGGCGGAGATGAATGCGGCCAAGTCCTGCGCGTATTCAAGCTCCGTCCCCGTATCGAGAACGTCATGCTTGCGAGTCTGCATAATGCAATAGTGTAGACGCCTCGCAAGCCGCTGGCGGACGACCGACCACCGGTGGATACAGATCACGCAGCGAGCTCTCAGGCCCCGGTGACCGCACCGTGACACGCGGCGATCCAGTGGGCGTTTCACCAGCGGAAAGGCGCCTCTTCTCCGGACGTGACGCAGGGATCAGAATCCCCACTCTTCAGCCACTGGCGTAGCGGCCACATGGGCGTATGATGTCACTCTATGATCCACATGGACTCGGCCCGGCGTGAGCGTCGCGCGGCCAGCATCTCGCGGGTTTCCACCAAGAAGACAGCCATGCTCGGGCTGGGTGCACTCGGAGTTGTCTTCGGTGACATCGGCACCAGTCCCCTCTACGTCATGCGAACAGTTTTCACCATCGGAGATGGTGCTGTCGCTCTGACCGACACCAACATTCTGGGCGTGGTTTCCTGCATCATCTGGACGCTGTTCCTCATCGTCACCTTGAAGTATGTTCTTTTCGTCCTGCGTGCTGACAACGACGGCGAGGGCGGAATCCTCGCGCTGGCCACCCTTGTGCGCGAGCACCTCAGTCCCGGAAAGCGGCGCACGGCCGCGGTGGGACTGCTGGGAGTGTTTGGCGCGGCGCTGTTCTTCGGCGATTCAGTCATCACGCCAGCAATCTCGGTACTCTCCGCGATCGAGGGCCTCGACATCGCCTTCCCACACATACCGGACATCGTGCTCCCTGTGGCACTGACAATCCTGACCGCTCTGTTCCTGGTGCAGAAAACAGGAACAGAGCGGGTGGGAAGAGTTTTCGGCCCCATCATGGCGGTCTGGTTCCTCACCTTGGCATGTATCGCGCTGCCTCATGTTCTGGCCAATACGGACGTGTTGCTCGCTCTGTCCCCAACCTGCGCGGCTGGCTTCCTACTGGAACATCCAGCCGCGGCATTCGTGGCGCTCGGAGCGACCGTGCTGGCCGTGACGGGAGCCGAGGCCCTCTACGCCGACATCTCCCACTTCGGGCGACGCCCCATTCAGACGACGTGGTTGGTTCTGGTACTGCCCTCGTTGATTCTCAACTACTTGGGGCAGGGCGCCATTTTGATCGACGACGACGCCAACATCGCCAACCCCTTCTTCCTGCTGGTTCCGTCGACGCTGACCGTGCCGCTGGTCATCATGGCCACGCTCGCCACACTCATTGCGTCACAGGCGGTCATTTCCGGTGCCTATTCCATTGCCAGGCAGGCGTCCCGGTTGGGAAATCTCCCTCATCTCAAGGTTGTCCACACCAGTGAATCCGCGGCGGGTCAGATATACCTGCCTGCGGTCAACGCCCTGTTGTTTGTCGCGGTGGCCACCGTGGTCCTCATGTTCCAGGACTCCGACAGGCTCTCCAGCGCCTATGGACTGGCCGTCACCACCGACTTCGTGCTTACCTCGTTCCTACTCGTCTGTCTCACCCGCGTGGGATGGCACTGGCCGATGTGGGCATCAGTGACTCTGGGAGCTGGGCTTGCCGCAATCGAACTGCCCATGTTCGCGGCCAACATTGCCAAGATACTGACCGGAGGTTGGCTCCCCCTGGGGATCGCCTTGGCCATGTTCTTCGTGATGACGACGTGGAACCGCGGTGAGAAGCTCGTCATTCTGGCCCGCCGCGACCAGGAGGGAACGCTCCAGGAGTTTCTCGAAAAACTTGCCCGGAATCCTGCACGGCGCATTCCGGGCACGGCCATCTACCCGCATTCCATGGTGACCACGACGCCGCTGTCCCTGAAAGTGAATACGATGGTGAACCACACGTTGCACGATCATGTGGTCATCGTCTCCCTCAAGACCTTGCCCACGCCGCACGTTCCCCTCTCCGAACGCGTCTGCATCGACAAACTGGAGACGCCCCTGCCGGGAGTCTCCCACCTGACGCTCAACTTCGGGTTCATGGATGACCGCAACCTGGAGGAGTCGCTCGCGGCGGGCCAGCAGGCTCTGGGCTTGCACTCGTGGAAGCTGGACAGCGCCTTCTTCATGCTGTCCCACCTCAAGGTTCGGGCGATCCCCGATCATTCCATGCCCATGTGGCGCAAGCGAGTGTTCGTGTGGCTCTCGCGGCTGAGCGCCTCACCTCAGTGGACGGTGAAACTGCCCCACAACCGCACCGCCGAGATCTCCACCACCATCACGATCTGACGGGATCCACTCGCCCGGGCCTCCACATGCCGACCTCAGGCGCGGGGCTCGGCGAGGGGATGATGCCCAGTGGCACGAACCCCTTGCTCTCGTACAGCCGCCGGGACCCGGCAGTGGTGGACTCCAAGTAGATGGCGGAGTCCGCGGCGCGGGTGATGCCGTGGTCCAGCAACGCACCTCCCACGCCCTGTCCCCGCGCCGCCGGCGAGACGACCAGGGCGTGCAGGTACCAATGCGGAAATCCCGGGACGGCGGCCGAGTCATGATGATCGAGCCGCAGGGCGCGAGGCAGGCTCGCGCCCAGCGCTCGCACGAGTCCCGGCACCATGCGCAGGCTGTCCCTGCGCCGAATCGGCGCATCCGGGCCCATCCACAGGGCAGCTCCCGTGACGCGGCCGCCTTCCTTCACGACGTCCACCTCGCCCCTGGAGATGTAGAGCTTGTCCAGCTCCGTGGTGAAGAAGAGCTCCATGGCGCGCTCAGGGTCGCGCGATCGGGCCACATATTCGGCCAGAACGGGATCGTTGACGAATCCCTCTGTCAGCAGGTGGGCAAGATCTGGGATGTCACGCCTGCGCGCCGTCCGTATGTCCATGCTTCCCATGGTAATCGCGAGTCTCCGGGAACCTCAGGGAAGGACTGGCTGGTGTTGCTCGGAGGAATCTCCCGCCTCGGATTCGGCCCCGCCCTCGGACCGCTTGACCTCGGGATGCCTCTGCCCGCCCTGCTCCTTCTCGCCGTGCATGGTGTCGCGGCGCAGCCGCCGCAATCCGGACAGCATCAGGAACACCATGAGACACGCGGCGGCCACCGCCACGAGGAAGCCGCCGTGCGCACCCCGGGCGTCGATGGCCCGGCCGCCCGCAGCGGCGCCGAGCGAGGCGCCGATGTTCATCGCCGTGGACATCCAGGTCAGACCCTCGGTGAGCTGGGCCCCGGGAACCACCTTCGTGATGATCATGGTGACGTTCGTCATCGTGGGCGCGATGGTCATGCCTGTGACCAGAAGGATCAGACCGAGCGCCCAGACGTTCGATGCCGTCAGCAGCGCGCTCACCCCGAGTGCCAGAAGTGTCACTCCCACGGCGAACAGCTTCCACAGCGGCTGGTTCCAGTGGCGTGAACCGTAAATCAGCGCAGCGGTGAGTGAACCCAGCGCGAACAGCGCGAGCAGTGCGCCGGCGAAGGCGGCGACTCCGTGGAACTCGGTGAAGGCAACAACGGACACGTCAATGGCGCCAAACATCGAACCCGCACCCACGTACGTCAGTGCCAGGACGATGACAACCGGGTTGAGCATGACCGAGGGCATGCGTTCCCCCTTCACTCGCGCGGCGGGCTCGGGCTCGGAGGAGGTTTGCGAGAGAAAGAGGAACCCTCCCACGGTCAGAAACGCAATGGACAGGACAAGGCCCGATGCCGGGCTCACCAACGTGCCCAGCATCGTTGCCATGATGGGGCCGATGATGAAGGCGAATTCGTCAACGGCCGCCTCCAGGGCATACGCCGTGGGCAGCTGGCGCGGATTGTCCACTGTCTTCATCCATCTCGAGCGCACGAGCGCACCCGGGGCTCCCCACGTGGCACCGGCCACCACCGTGAAGAGGAACAGCAGAACCGCGGGCCCCGTCATGAGCGCTGTGACCACCAGACCCACGAGGGAGAGTGCCGAGATCGTGAACGAGGGGCCCATGACTGCGCGCTGACCGCGAGTGTCCACCAGCCGTGCCAGAATCGGTGCGCCCACGGCCAGAGCAATCATGTTGGCGGCGCTGACCGCCCCCGCCAACGTGTAGTTGCCGTACTCGGCCTTCACCAGAAGGATGGTGGAGATGCCCACGAGGGACATCGGCAGGCGCAGGATGAATCCCGCGAGCGAGAATCTCCACGCACCATGAAGTCTGAGAACATCCGAATAGTTTGCAAGCACGGCAATCCACGCTACTGGGAGAAGTCTTGGGAAGGCACTCCCTGCCACGGTGCGTTTGCTCACCCGGGCGTCCCACACCGCACCGTGAGGCGCCCTCCGAGGGTGTCTGCTCCGCCAGCGCCGAGCAGATCCAACGATCATCAGATTCCTGCGCGGTCGAATGCCTCGATGGCACGTTGCCTGCCCAACTCGATGAGCTCGGTCGCGCGATGGAAATCCAGAGTGCCTCCGCTTGCATAGGGGACCGTGATTTGGACCTGTGCGGGACTGGCGGCCGCGCGGTAGCGCTCGATCATGTTCTGCATGGTGGCGATGGTCTGGTAGGCCACCTCGGACGTGGAGAGGTTGATTCCCAATGGCTCGACCAAGTCCGCGCTGCCCGGCAGATCCATGAATGTGGCGGGTGGCATGGCCGGGCGAAGCGCCGCCGCTGCCAGTGCCTCGGGTTGCTCGGTGTCCCGAGCATCGTTCACTTCCACCTGATCCGCATCCTGATCGCGCAACACCTCCCCGGAGAACAGCGAGTGCACCGCGCGCAGCGGTTCCGCGTTGCGAATTCCCTCGAAACCGCGCGCCAGCCACGACGCGCGCACGTGCCCTGTCTCCGAGACGTCGTTGGCATTCGGCAACGACGGGCGCGGTTCCACCACCGGAGATCCTCCGGACAGCGAGACCGAGATCGTGGCATCGGAGGGAACGGCCAACGTTGGCTCCATGGGCACCGGATTGCACACGCCGCCGTCGACAAGAACATGGCCCTGCATCATGACCGGAGTGAAGAATCCCGGTATCGCGATCGACGCCCTGATGGCCGAAGCCAGCGAACCGCGCTGGAACCACACCTCCCGTTCCGCCGTGATGTCACTGGCCACAGCCGTGAACGGAAGATGAAGATCCTCGATCTTCACCCCACCGGTGAACCGATTGATCTCGGCAAGGATTCTGTCCGCCTTGACCAAACCGGCCCCCGCGAACGTGAAGTCGAGCATCCGGAAAACGGAACGCTGGTTGAGCCCCGTGGCCCACTCCGCGAAGTCATCCAGACCACCGGCCGCTTCCAAACCGCCCACGAGAGCGCCGATGGAGGCCCCGGAAATCGCGACGATGTCATGCCCGCGCTCCTTGAGCTCATTGATGACTCCGATGTGGGCGTATCCGCGAGCGCCTCCCGAACCCAAAACCAACGCAAATCGCATTGCGCATCCCTTTCACGAATCCCCGAGCCTCCTGCGAACGCGAGCACCCCTCCCATTCAACTCACTCGTGTGGCCGTGGAGCAAGATGTCCGGTGCATCGGCTTGTCACGGGAGGCTCCGATCGTTAAGGTCATACCCATGTGGAATCTTCGTTGACCTCGCCCTGCGCCGCGCACCCTTCTGGTCCATGGCGCTCCGTCAACGAACTGGAGCCAGCATGCCCGCCACATTGTCCCTGCACAATCTCGCCGTTTCCTTCGGCGCACATCACCTCTTCCACGACCTGTCGGTGACGATCGGGCCGGGCACGCGCCTCGCCGTCGTCGGACGAAACGGGTCCGGAAAATCCACGCTACTGCGTGCGATCGCAGGTGAGATCGAACCCGAATCCGGGACGATCACGTTCTCCCCTCCCACCGCCACCATCGGATTTCTTCCGCAGGAGAATCCGCGCACGCGCGAGTCCCTGTGTGAGTTCATTCGCCGCAGAACTGGCGTGGCCCACGCCGAGCAGGAGATGGAGCAGGCTGCCCTCCGGCTCGCCTCCACGCCGTTCGGGGACGACGCCGGCGCGCCACCACGCCGTGCCACCACGTCCGGGATGGTCGATCCGGAGGAGGATTACGCGCTCGCGCTGGATCGCTGGATGGCTTTGGGAGGAGGCGAGGTCGACGATCTCATCCCCGCGGTGTGCGCCCGGCTCGGACTGGTCGTGGACATCGACAGGCCGCTCGGTTCGCTGTCAGCCGGGCAGGCGGCCCGCGCCTGTCTCGCCTCGATTCTCTGTTCCCATTTCGATGTGCTGCTGCTCGACGAGCCCACGAACAATCTGGATGCGGACGGACTGGAGCACATGCGCTCCTTCATCCTGCGCCAGGAGACGCCGCTGCTCGTCGCGTCCCACGATCGCGCCTTCCTTGACTCGGTGGCCACCGAAATTCTGGAGCTGGACATCGTGCAACAGACAGTCACCTCGTACGACGGCGGTTGGACCGACTACGTTCGAGCAAAGGAGATTGCCCGCGCCCACGAATGGGAGGCGTACGAGCATTATCAGGGCAAGAAGGCCCAGCTGGAAGCGGAGTCCCGTGCTCGGCAGGAGTGGTCGGCCAAGGCTCTGCGCGCCGAGAAGATCACCACCGAACCCTCGAAGGCGCTGCAATTCCACTACCGGCAGCGGGCGGAGAAGCAGGCCGCTCGAGGATCGCGGGCACGGGCCGCGGCCGAGCGCCTGACCCCTGTCGCGGCGCCCCGCAAGGAGTGGCACTTGCAGTACTCGCTCAGTGAGGCGGAGCCCTCCGCGGACATCGCGCTCACGCTGCGCGACGCGGTGGTCAGGCGCGGGGACTTCCAGCTCGGGCCCGTGTCGCTGAGCGTTGATGCCGGTGCTCACATCGGGTTGCTCGGGCCCAACGGCTCGGGCAAGTCCACCTTGTTGGGGGCTCTCCTGGGCACCGTGGAGCTGAGTTCGGGGACCAGGGCTCTGGGAACGCGCGTCCACTGCGGAGTCATCGATCAGGAACGCAGCGACATTGCGGGGCCGGATTCCCTGCTCGAACTGGTCCGAGAGCGCACCGGCATGGAGGAGGCAGACGCCCGCACGCTTCTCGCCAAGTTCCACTTGGGGGCCGAGCACGTCAATCGGCCCTGTGACTCGCTCTCCACCGGCGAGCGGACCCGGGCCTCCATGGCCATTCTGCAGGTTCGCGAGGTCAATCTGCTCGTGCTGGACGAGCCAACGAACCACTTGGACGTGGAGGCGATCGAACAACTGGAGGATGCGCTGGGCCGCTACCACGGGACGCTCATTCTGGTCAGCCACGATCGCCGATTGCTGGAACACGTGGAGCTCGATCGGGTGTGGCAACTGGAGGCCGGGCGGCTCTCCCAACGTTCTGAACTCTGAGACTCACCCGACTGTCAAGGCTCGCACCTGCGGGAATGACCGCGGGTAAGGAGTCTCACGTTCACGAAAGAAGCATTTGACCACAGTTGACTGAAAGAATCCGGACATGCCCACACTTACCATTCTGCAGCCCGATCCCGATTGCCCCATTGATCGCTTCGGGACATGGTTCACGGAGTGCGGCGTCACGATGGAGACCGTGCGCCTGTGGGAGGATCCCGTGCCCACCGTTGATCAGCTCGGTGACGGCGTGGTCCTGCTGGGTGGGCACATGAGTGCACACGACGGCCTGGACCATCCGTGGATCGAGCCCGTCGGATGGCTCCTCGCCGAGTCCATATCCCGCGGAATCCCGGTCATGGCAATCTGCCTCGGGCACCAGATTCTGGCGCAGGCTCTGGGCGGGCACGTCGCCGTTCCCGGCCCACACGGATACGAGGAGGGCGCCGTGGAGATGACCCTCACCGAGGCCTCCCTGAATGACCCGATCCTCGGCTGCGTCTCGAAGGGCCAGGTCCTCATGGGGTACCAGTCCCACGGCGACGCCGTGGAAAGGCTGCCGCAGGACGCACGCCTGCTCGGAAGCTCGACCGCATACAACTACCAGATCTTCCGGTGCGGTTCCGGGATCGGACTTCAGTTCCATCCGGAGGCAAGCCCGGAGCTCATGACCAAGTGGCGAGTGGCCAATGGCAAGAGCGAGGAGCCCTTCAGGAGCGCCCTCCGAGCCGTTGACCGAAGAGTCTCCCACAACGGACGCCGCATCGCGTACGCATTCGCCCGCCAGTGCGGCGCCACCATTGCCGAACTGACCGCACAGACGGCCTGACAGGCGGCGGCCCGCTACTCCTGGGGGCTCGCCGCCTCCAATTCGTCCAAGCTCGCGATCGGAGGATCGGGGTTGCGCATCACCTTGTGCACCTCCCAGATCACGGCGATGGTCGGAATCGCGATGATCGCGCCGATCAGCCCGGCCAAGAAGGTCCCGGCCGCCACTCCCACGGCCACGGCAACCGGGTGCAGGGAAACTTGCTTGCCCATGACCAGGGGCTGCAGGATGTGCCCCTCGAACTGGCCGATGAGCGCGATACCGATGCCGACGATCGCGGCCTTGACGATTCCGTCCGCCGCGAGCGCCACGATCATCGCGATGACCATGGCGGCCGGTGCGCCAACCAGTGGGATGACGGCGCCGATCATCACGAGCACGGCCAGCGGGGCCGCGAGCGGCACCCCGATGGCGAACAGCAGGATTGCTGACAGAATTCCATCCGTCACCGCGATGATGATGGTGCCGCGCGCATATCCCGAGAACGTCTTCCATCCGGCAGCTGCGCTGCGGTGAAGGTTCGCCCGGTTGCGGGAGGGCACCAGATTGACGAACCACAGCCACATCTTCTGGCCCGACGTGAGGAAGAAGACCGCCGCGAAGACCGCGAGCGCCAGCATGGTGAAGATG
>RRZU011170391.1_pt1 | contig 25668 bp, 20 predicted proteins | sample 2165561 | NCBI WGS metagenome assembly RRZU01 (sample SAMN10456909, study PRJNA506462) | wastewater metagenome | isolation source: wastewater sludge | place: USA: Moscow, Idaho | reverse complement strand
TGTTGCTTTAGCCCGCGCACTGGCTCCAGAGCCTAACTTATTACTGCTTGACGAGCCTTTTTCAAACCTTGACGGTGAATTACGCCGCCGCCTCAGCCAAGAAGTGCGCGATATTCTTAAACAGCGCGGCACCAGTGCTATTTTGGTGACCCACGACCAAGAGGAAGCCTTTGCCATGAGCGATAATATTGGCGTATTTAATAAAGGTCGCCTTGAGCAGTGGGACTCACCTTTTAACCTTTATCACGAACCGTTGACGCCCTTTGTCGCCAGTTTTGTCGGCCAAGGTTATTTTATTCGTGGGCAAATGCTAACCCATGACAGTGTACAGACTGAGCTTGGGGTCATTCGTGGCAACCGCGCTTACAACTGGCCGGCCGGCAGCACTGTGGATGTATTACTGCGCCCTGACGACATCATTGACTCGCCAGAAAGTCCGCTGCGCGCAATTATTATTGGTAAGACTTTTTTAGGTGCCGCCACTTTATATCGCCTGGAACTGCCCACCGGTAATCAGTTAGAAGCGATTTTCACCAGCCATATTGATCATTTTCTTGGGGAGAATGTAGGCATCGCTGTGGCTGCGGATCACTTGGTTGCCTTTGCTACGCCAGGCACAGTGGCTGCACACAGCAGTTTGCCAATGACGGGGGTACGCCGCTATAGCGCAACAGCTGGTTAAACCGCCCTTTCTTATTCATCTTAGCCAGCCGCACTGCCCGTGAGCTGGTTAAGGTCATTGCACGAAACACCAGCCAACTCACCCCTGGTCGATATCAAGTCGACTTGACCCGCGTCAATTTAATTCTCGCCCCCTTCGCGTACCTTGCACTACATATTGTGTTTTAACGCAAAACAAAACACCACATAATGTATTCAGAGGTACCCTATGCCCCAGCTCGCTGTTGTTCAAAGTCCCCGTCTGTTACGCAAACGCGATCAGCGCAAAGTGCCTTTTAGCGCGGAAAAAATCTTGCAGGCCATTACTGCTGCTGGACGCGCTAGCGGTGAATTTACTGCAGCCAACGCTGCACAGATCTGCGAGCAGGTGGTGCAAAACCTCCCCCAGCACAACGAGCTTTGTGTCGAGGATATCCAAGATCGGGTGGAAACCACGCTAATGGCGGCCGGACATTTCCGCACCGCACGCGCCTACATTGTCTACCGCGAACAACACGCACGCTTGCGCCGTGACCGCAAAAATCTAGTCGATGTTGCCGCGTCCATGAATGAGTACTTATCCCGTGAAGACTGGCGAGTGCGCGCCAATGCCAACCAAGGTTACTCGTTGGGCGGTTTAATTCTCAACGTGTCCGGCAAGGTCACCGCCAACTACTGGCTCAATGAAGTGTACAGCCCCGAAATTGGCGCGGCGCACCGCGAAGGTGATTTGCACATCCATGACCTGGATATGCTCGCAGGTTATTGTGCTGGCTGGTCATTACGCACCTTACTCAACGAAGGCTTTAACGGTATCCCTGGCCGTGTTGAAGCCGGACCACCGAAACACCTATCCAGCGCGCTGGGGCAAATGGTCAACTTTCTTGGCACCTTGCAAAACGAATGGGCCGGTGCGCAAGCCTTTAGCTCCTTTGATACTTATTTAGCACCCTTTATTCGCAAAGATCAGCTCAGCTATAAAGAAGTGCGACAGAGCATTCAAGAGTTTATCTACAACCTCAATGTGCCTTCACGTTGGGGCACGCAAACGCCCTTTACCAACCTAACCTTTGACTGGGTCTGCCCTGAGGATTTACGCGAGCAAATCCCCTACATCGGCGGCGTAGAAATGCCTTTCGCCTATGGTGATCTGCAAGAAGAAATGGAGATGATCAACCAAGCCTACATCGAAGTGATGCAAGCCGGTGATGGCTTAGGCCGCGTTTTTACCTTCCCAATCCCAACCTACAACATCACCCATGACTTCCCTTGGGACAGCGAGAACGCCAACCGCTTATTTGAAATGACCGCACGCTATGGTTTGCCTTATTTCCAAAACTTCCTCAACTCAGAACTGGAGCCCAACCAAGTCCGTTCGATGTGCTGTCGTTTGCAGCTGGACGTGCGTGAACTGCTCAAACGTGGTGGTGGTTTGTTTGGCTCGGCGGAACAAACTGGCTCACTGGGCGTAGTCACCATCAACTGCGCACGCTTAGGTTATCTGTATAAAAACAACCCCATTGGTCTGTATCGCCGTCTCGATAATTTATTGGAAATGGCCAAAGACAGCTTGGAAGTAAAGCGCAAGGTGATTCAGCACCACATGGACGCTGGACTTTACCCCTACAGCAAGCGCTATCTAGGTACGCTGCGTAACCATTTCTCCACCATTGGCGTGAATGGCCTGCATGAAATGCTGCGCAATTACACTGGCGATACCGAGGGCATGCACACCGCTAACGGACGCACAATGGCGCTGGAGATGCTCGACCATGTACGTGAGCGCTTAGTGGCTTTCCAAGAAGAAACCGGCAACCTCTACAATCTGGAAGCCACACCTGCAGAAGGCACCACCTACCGTTTTGCTAAAGAAGACCAAAAACGCTTTGCCGATATTCTGCAGGCCGGCAGCTTCGATGCGCCCTACTACACCAACTCATCGCAGTTGCCCGTGGGCTTTACCGATGATGCTTTTGAAGCCTTGGAGTTGCAGGACGAACTGCAATGCAAATACACCGGCGGCACAGTGCTGCATCTGTATATGTCAGAGCAAATTTCCTCTACCGAAGCTTGTAAAAAACTGGTGCGCAATGCTTTGGGGCGTTTCCACCTACCCTACTTAACCATTACTCCAACCTTCTCCATTTGTCCTGTACACGGTTACTTATCCGGTGAACATGAATTCTGTCCGAAATGTGACGAAACGCTGCTGCAAGAACAACAACGTGCACAACATCTCAAGGCCGTCCATTAAGAGCCTTGAGCACACCAACGCGCCATTACTCAGCTGTGGCGCTTTGAACCGATGCTCTTAGCATCAAATTAAAAGGAAAGACCTATGCAAACTGCAAAGCAACTACCACAAGAACAACGTCAACGCTGCGAAGTCTGGACCCGAGTGATGGGCTATCACCGTCCAGTCAGTGCTTTTAACCCAGGCAAACAGTCTGAGCACCGTGAGCGCCAACACTTTAATGAGCAGTCAACCCAGCGTCAGTCTGCATAATGATAGCTGGGCGACTTAGAGTTGGGGGCTTCGTGCCCCTGACCACTTTAGATTACCCTGAGCACCTGTCCTGTGTGGTGTTTTGCCAAGGGTGTGCATGGCGCTGTCGCTATTGCCATAATCCTGACTTAATTCCACCCCGTGCCGAGCAAATGCACAGTTGGGACAGCATTTTAGAGTTTTTAGCCCGCCGCCAAGGTTTGCTCGAAGCGGTAGTGTTTAGCGGCGGTGAAGCCACTTTGCAACACGACCTCAAAACCGCCATGCAAGAAGTTAAAAAGCTGGGCTTTAAAGTCGGCTTACATACGGCTGGCATTAACCCCAAAGCACTCGAGCGGGTTTTGCCCTATTGCGACTGGGTGGGTTTTGATGTCAAAGCCTTAGTAGAAGATACCCAGTTGATTACTGGCGTATCTGGCAGCGGCCAAACCAATTGGCAGTGTTTAGAATTATTGCTGGCCAGCGGCGTGGATTATGAATGCCGCACAACCGTGCACTGGGACCTGATTGATCCACAGCGTTTGCTGGAACTGGCGCGGCGCTTAAGCACTGCTGGGGTGGTGCACTTTGTCGTGCAACATGTGCGCACGCACAGCATGCTGGATGGGCAACTGGCAGAGCGCAGTGCTAATTTAGGCACAGCAGCATTGTGGCAAGAAATCAGCGCGCTATTTAGCACCTTTGTGCGCCGCAATGATTAGCCAGCACCGCGGGTCATTCCACGTAGCACTATTCAAATTTAAGTGGTCATTAAGCAAAGGGCTCTAACAAACGCTCAATACTGGGTATATGAATATCGCGCCCTTTCATCTCAATAAAACCTTCTTGATGTAAACGCGCCATAATCCGCGACAAGGTTTCTGGCTGCATCGACAATCGTGCGGCAATCAAGCGCTTGGGCAGCGGCAATTCAATATCCACGGTTTCTTGAGCGCGATCTTCCAACTGCTGAATCAAATACAGAGCAAAACGCTGGGTGGCATTTTGTAAGGTTAGGGTTTCTAACTCACCTAAACGCTGATGCAAACGCACACTCATATGGCCCAGCAAATGCAAGCAGGCCTGTGGGTTTTCTTGCAGCAGAGTCAGCATCAAGCGGTTAGGAAAACTAATTAACTGCACCGCCTCCAGAGCTTCAGCACACACTGGGTACTCAGAGCGCTGCATAAACATCACCGCCTCAGCAAAAGTTTGTCCCGCCTGAATAATCTCCACCACTTTTTCTTGGCCATCGGCAGAAATCCGATAGAGCTTAACCCGGCCTTTTAACACCAAGAAAAAACGCTCGGCCGGCTGACTTTGGCGAATCAAGAGTTCACCTGCAGTTAATTTTTGCTCATGGCTTTGCGCAATAAGCTGCTCTTGCTCAGCCAGACCAAGATTCATAAAAAAAGGATGGCGTACTACCGTACTAACCGCCGGATGGGTGAAAAGCATGGGGCACTCCTGTCAATGCAAGACGTTTAAGCCAGTGCTTATTAATGCACGCAGCTAAACTTGATTTCTATTGCAGCTCCCCCACCTTATTCCCTTCAATAAAATGCTTCACGGCTCTTTATGGGTATTGCCGGTTTTTCTTGATTTACAACAAGAAAAACCGGCGCTTATAGCTCAGCTCGGTAGCGTCGCAATGGCCGCATACTGACCCTGGGTCAACTGCAGTAAGTCAGCTGCTGCCAACTCCACTTCCAATCCGCGCCGTCCAGCACTGATATGCAAGCTGGGTAACTGCTCGGCACTGCTATCTAAAAAAGTGCGCAAAGCTTTCTTTTGCGCCAACGCACTGATGCCGCCAACTAAGTATCCGGTCACCCGCTGCGCTTGCTGCGGATCGGCCATCTCGGCTTTTTTCACCCCAGCGCACGCGGCCAAGGCTTTTAGGTTCAGCTGCCCGTGCACTGGCAGCACCGCCACCAGCAACTCTCCGCTTTCCGTAACTGCCAATAAAGTTTTAAACACACTTTGTGGAGCCAGCCCCAGCTTTTCTGCGGCCTCTAAGCCATAGGAAGCCGAGCGCGGATCATGTGCGTAACTGTGTACTTTGTGCGCAATACGCTGTTTTTTTAATAAGTTGATTGCCGGAGTCATCATTCACCTGGATCTGCCAAATAACGGGTACGGACAATTATGCCCTAAGCATTTTTCTGTGCACATTACTGGCGTTAAGCACAATCAATTTAATCCAACACTTACCAACATACAACAATGTATGTATATTACCCTGCTGAATGAAACGCACTGTATTTATTCCCAAAGCAGTGCATAATTAGGCAACTCCCCTGCACCCGTATTTGCGTGCGTTTAACCGTGCAGCGCTAAAAGATTCTAATTAGGAAAAGACTTATGACCCGCTCTTCATCACGCGCTACTGCTATCGCTTTGACTCTCGCTAGCGCATTACTGATCAGTGCCTGCGACAACAAAAACGAATCAGCAACAGGCGATAAACAGCCGGCACCCAAAGTAGGTATCGTCACTTTATCGTCAGGATCTTATACTTTAACCAGTGAGCTACCCGGCAGAACAGCTGCTTACCGTGTTGCGGAAGTCCGCCCACAGGTCAACGGCATTATCCAAAAGCGTCTGTTTAAAGAAGGCAGTGATGTCAAAGCCAATGAGCAACTGTATCAAATTGATCCAGCCATCTATGAAGCTAACTTAAAAAGCGCGCAAGCCAATTTATTAGCAGTACGCTCATTAGCTGAGCGCTATAAAGTGCTGGTCGAAGAACGTGCCGTCAGTCGTCAACAATATGATGATGCCAATGCTAATCGCCTTGAAGCAGAGGCTGCACTGGAACGGGCGAAAATTGAACAACGTTATACCCGCGTACTGGCACCCATTTCTGGGCGCATTGGTCGCTCCAGCGTCAGTGAAGGTGCTTTAGTCAGCAATGGCCAAGCGCAAGAGCTTGCAGTGATTCAACAAATTGATCCCATCTACGTTGATGTCACCCAGTCGGCCAATGAGCTGCTGCGTTTACGCCGTGAGCTGGCTGCCGGACAACTGAAAAAAGCCAGCGATAGTGCCGCTCATGTCACTTTGAAGTTACAAGACAACAGCGACTACCCACACAGCGGCACCTTAGAGTTCTCCGAAGTATCAGTGGATGCCAGCACAGGCTCAGTCACCATTCGTGCGGTTTTCCCTAACCCAGACGGCATGTTGTTGCCCGGTATGTTTGTCCACGCCAGTTTAATTGACGGCGTACAAGATAAAGTAATTTTGGCGCCACAACAGGGCATCACCCGCAACCCTAAAGGGGAAGCAACCGCCCTTGTCGTGACCCCGGACAACAAAGTTGAGCTGCGCACCTTGCTCGCACAACGCACCGTCGGCAACCGCTGGTTAGTCACCGAAGGCTTAAAAGAAGGCGAGCAACTGATTACCGAAGGCCTGCAATTTGTGCAGCCGGGCATGACCGTTGAAACCTTCCCAGCCAATAATGTGCAACCTGAAGCAGCTTCAACTAAAGCAACTACAACCGACACAAGCCAAGCTCAATAAGGGACTTTTTACATGTCGAACTTCTTTATCGACCGCCCCATTTTTGCTTGGGTATTAGCCCTAGTAATTATGTTAATTGGTGGTCTGGCAATTCTTAAACTGCCAGTGAATCAATACCCAAGCATTGCCCCACCCTCGGTGAGCATTTCGGTCAGCTACCCAGGTGCTTCTGCGCAAACTGTGCAAGACACCGTGGTGCAAGTCATTGAGCAGCAGCTCAATGGTATTGATGGTCTGCGCTACATTTCCTCCGACAGTAACTCCGATGGCAGCATGAGCATCAGCGTAACGTTCGAGCAAGATGTTGACCCAGACATCGCCCAAGTACAGGTGCAAAATAAACTGCAACTGGCGACGCCACTCTTGCCGCAAGAAGTGCAGCAGCAAGGTATCCGCGTTACCAAGTCAGCCAGTAACTTCTTAATGGTTGTCGGTATCATTTCTGAAGACGGCAGCATGTCACGCTTTGACTTGGCCGACTACACTGTATCCAACATTCAAGACCCCATCTCTCGAACAGCTGGTGTCGGTGACTTCCAAATCTTTGGTGCGCCCTACGCTATGCGTATTTGGCTGAACCCTGGCAAACTGACTAACTTCGCCTTAACGCCAGTGGATGTTGCCAATGCGATTCGGACGCAGAACGTCCAAGTTTCTTCCGGCCAGTTGGGTGGTTTACCCGCAGTAGCTAATCAGCAACTGACGGCAACCATTATTGGTAAAACCCGTTTTGAAACCCCTGAGCAGTTTGAAAACATCTTACTCAAAGTTGATGAAGACGGCTCACAAGTACGCTTAAAAGACGTTGCGCGAGTTGAACTCGGCGGTGAAAACTACAGTATCAATGCTGAATATAATGGTAGCCCTGCCACCGGTATCGGAATCAAACTGGCCACTGGCGCTAACGCTTTGGACACTGCCCGCGCAGTGCGTGAAACCTTAGCCGAGCTGGAGCCATTCTTCCCTGCTGGAATGAAAATTGTTTACCCGTACGACACTACTCCGGTTATCTCTGCATCAATTAAGGGTGTAGTTGTCACCTTAGCAGAAGCTATTGTTCTGGTGTTCTTGGTGATGTATTTATTCCTACAGAACATCCGCGTGACCTTAATCCCCGCCTTAGCGGTGCCTGTAGTTATTTTAGGGACCTTTGGTGTCCTCGCCGTATTTGGCTACAGCATTAACACCCTCACCATGTTCGCCATGGTACTTTCCATCGGGCTCTTGGTGGATGACGCCATTGTCGTGGTGGAAAACGTCGAACGGATTATGGAGGAAGAAGGCTTATCGCCCATTGAAGCAACCCGTAAATCTATGGGCCAAATTCAAAGTGCACTGGTCGGTATTGGTCTGGTGCTATCTGCCGTATTTATCCCCATGGCCTTCTTTGAGGGCTCAACCGGACAAATTTATAAGCAGTTCTCGGTCACCATTGTTTCCGCCATGGTGCTCTCGGTATTGGTTGCGTTAATCTTTACGCCAGCGCTGTGTGCCACCATGCTCAAGCCCATTCCGCAAGGTGGTAACTTGGAAAAACGTGGTTTCTTCGGTTGGTTTAACCGCACCTTCCACAGCGGCGTTCTCAAGTATGAGCAAGGTGTGGCCGCGATGATCAAGCGCAAAACACCTTACTTGTTGTTGTACGTGATTATCATTGCAATCATGGGTTGGATGTTTACTAAAATCCCCACCTCGTTTTTGCCTGATGAAGACCAAGGTGTACTCTTTGCCCAGGTGCAAACTCCTGCTGGTTCTACCGCAGAGCGCACCTATGAAGTGGTTAGCAAGATGCGTGATTACTTGCTGGAAGAAGAGAGTGACACTGTTCGCTCTGTATTTGCCATTACCGGCTTTAACTTTGCCGGTCGCGGTCAAAACTCCGGCATGGCCTTTATTGGCCTAAAGCCTTGGGATGAGCGTACTCTGCCCAGCGAAAGCGTTTTTGCTTTAGCCCAGCGCGCACAGCAGCATTTCTTCACTTTCCGCGATGCCATGGTGTTTGCTTTTGTGCCACCGGCAGTAATGGAGCTGGGTAATGCCACCGGTTTTAATATGTACTTGCAAGACCGCGCTGGTGTCGGTCACCAGGTCTTGAGCCAAGCCCGCGACCAGTTTGTGCAGATGGCCAATGAAGATCCGCGCTTAACTCAAGTACGGGCCAACGGTTTGCGTGATGAGCCACAATACAAGTTAACTATTGATGATGAGAAAGCCAGATCCATGGGCTTATCTCTAGCTGATATTAACCAAACCCTGTCCTCAGCTTGGGGAAGCAGCTATGTCAACGACTTTATTGACCGCGGCCGGGTGAAGAAAGTCTTTATCCAAGCTGAAGCCGGCGCCCGCATGGATCCAAAAGATCTCGACAAGTGGTATGTGCGTAACGATAAAGGCGAAATGACGCCCTTTAGCAGCTTCGCTCACGGTGAGTGGACTTACGGCTCACCTAAACTGTCGCGTTATAACGGTGTACCTGCAATGGAGATTCTGGGTAGCCCAACCCCAGGTTACAGCTCCGGTGACGCCATGGCTGCGGTGGAAGAGCTCAGCAAGAAGCTGCCTGAAGGCATAGGCATGTCTTGGACTGGCTTGTCCTATGAAGAGCAGCTCTCCGGTGGTCAAGCGCCAGCTTTATATGCGTTATCATTGCTGGTGGTGTTCTTATGTTTGGCCGCCATGTATGAAAGCTGGTCGATTCCTTTCTCGGTGATGCTGGTGGTACCACTGGGTATTATTGGTGCGTTATTGGCCACCTATGGCCGCGGTTTATCCAATGACGTCTACTTCCAAATTGGCTTGTTGACCACCATTGGTTTGTCAGCGCGTAACGCCATTTTGATTGTGGAGTTTGCCAAGGCTCAACATGAAGGCGGCAAAAGCTTAGTGGATGCTGCCATCGAGGCCAGCCGTATACGTTTCCGCCCCATCATTATGACTTCTCTAGCCTTTGTTTTAGGAGTTACTCCCTTAGCGATTGCCACCGGTGCTGGTGCCGGTAGTAAACACGCCATTGGTACTGGGGTGATTGGCGGAATGCTCACTGCAATGCTTTTGGCAGTGTTCTTTGTACCATTATTTTATGTTCTAGTGAGCCGCTTATTTAAATCAGCTGCTGACCGCAAACTGGAGGACGGACAATGAAACATACCGCCCTAGCCGCTGCTTTATTAGCGGCACTGTCGGGTTGCTCACTGATTCCAAACTATCAGCAACCCGCCTCCCCTGTGGCTGCACAATGGGATACTGTGGATACTCAACACAGCGCAGTGGTGTTGCCTGATTGGCGTGAGTTTTTCCAAGATCAACAACTGCAAAGCTTAATTGAAACGGCTTTGCACAATAACCGCGATATGCGTATTGCTGCACTGAATGTGGATGCCTTCCGCGCGCAATACCGCATTCAACGCAGCGCGCGTTTTCCGTCAGTGGATGCTGGCGGTGGCGCGAACCGCCAGCGCATTCCCGGCAATATGAATCCAGCCGGCAATGACTCGACCATTAACAGCCAGTACTCTGCAGACTTAGGCATCACCGCTTGGGAACTGGACTTATTTGGTCGTTTAGGCAGCTTGCGTGATCAAGCCTTAGAAACCTACTTCGCCAGCGAGCAAGCGCAGCGCAGTACGCAACTGAGCTTAATTGCCAGCGTGGCTACCGCTTGGCTCTCTCTGCAAGCTGATCAAGAAGCCTTGCAATTGGTGCGCGATACTTTAGCGACCTATGAGGATAGCTTAAGACTGGTCGAGCGCAGTTATGATGCTGGTGTGGCCTCGCTACTGGAAGTGCAGCAAGCACGTACTTCGACCAGTAGCGCGCGGGTCAGCCTGGCCCAGTTTGAGCGGCAGAGTGCACAAAGCCGCAATGCCCTGAATTTACTTCTGGGCGGTGAGCCAGACATTGATATCAGCACTCCAGTACCACTCAAGCATTTTAAATTTGCTGAGTTACCTGTGGGTTTACCAGCAGATTTACTGCAGCGTCGTCCTGATATTCTACAAGCGGAATACGAACTCAAAGCAGCTAACGCCAATATTGGTGCTGCCCGTGCAGCGTTTTTCCCCAGCATCAGTCTGACCGCCACCGCAGGTAGCTTAAGCCCAGATCTATCTGGCTTATTTGATAGCGGCAGTGGCTCATGGCTATTTAAACCAAGCATTAACCTGCCTATTTTTAATGCCGGTCGTTTACGGGCGAACTTAGATTACAGTGAAATCCAAAAAGATATTCGCGTAGCCAGTTACGAGAAAGCCATTCAAACCGCTTTCCAAGAAGTGGCCGATGGTTTAAGCAACCGCATGACCTACAAGCAACAGCTGATCGCCCATGATGAACTGGTGCAGTCCGGTGAGGAATACTACACCTTGGCTGATCGCCGCTTCATAGAAGGCATTGATAATCAGCTGACGCGCTTGGATGCGCAGCGTTTGCTGTTTGATGCACAGCAGCAACGGATTAGCACGCACTTTGCGCAGTTAGCCAGCGAGATCAACCTGTATAAAGCCCTTGGCGGTGGCTATACAGAGGAGCACGCAGAGTCGCTCTAAGCTAGGCTTGACCTGCTGTTAGCACAGCACAAAAAACGGGCAGCTTGCTTTAACAGGCTGCCCGTTTTTATTTACAGGACTGCTTAATACAAGCTGTCCTACCCCAGCAAGAACTAATCAGCGCGCTTTGGTGAGAGCAGTTCAATTTTGTAGCCGTCTGGATCTTCAACGAAGGCTAAAATACTGGAGCCATGCATCATTGGACCTGGTTCGCGGGTAATTTTACCGCCGCGGGCGCGAATATCTTCGCAAGCCTTATAAACATCTTCGACTTCCAAAGCAATATGCCCGTAACCATCACCCAGGTCGTACTTTTCAACCCCCCAGTTGTGGGTTAATTCAATGACGCTGTTGCTGGCCTCATCACCGTAACCCACAAACGCCAAGGTAAACTTACCCTCGGGATAATCGCGGCGACGCAACAACTGCATGCCCAATACTTCAGTGTAAAAAGCAATGGAAGCGTCAAGGTCGCCAACCCGTAACATCGTATGTAAAAGTCTCATCAGCTTACTCTCCTCTGCGCTATTACAGCGCCATCAATCAAACCCTGTACACACTCGGAGCTCAGTTTCACTAGACAGCTCCAGCCTTGCACAAGTTTTCCAGCTTGCTGGCCTGCGCCAGACTAAAATTTAACTAGCTGTTATTTTTTAACAGGAACCGCCTTAAGCAGCCTAATAATCAGCTGATTACCATTGAGCTCAGCCAAATCAAGCAGATAGCTTTTCTCAATATCAAGCATCTCGCGATTGTCTAACAGCTGCTTCACCAGCTCTTCTTCGCCATTACTGATGGCGGTTTCCAAGGCCATATAATTGGCCATGCTTTCTCTTTTTTGTTCGCTCATACAGCCCTCGCTTATCCGCTAAATTATGCAACCTGCAAGTACTTTGCATACTGTAGCGCTGATCATCAGTAAACAATGAAAAAGCCACCGCAAGGGTGGCTTTTATCCGAAGAAGCTAAGCTTGCTATAGCAACCTTACAGCAACTTACGGCCTTTGGAGGCTGCAATGCGTAAACGCAAGGCATTGAGCTTAATAAAGCCTGCCGCATCTGCTTGGTCGTAAGCGCCTGCATCGTCTTCAAAGGTGGCAATGGCTGCATCAAACAGTGAGTCGTCTGATTTACGGCCAATCACAGTGATATTGCCTTTATACAGTTTCAAACGCACCACACCGTTCACGTTTGCTTGCGACGCATCAATCATCGTCTGCAACATGGCACGCTCAGGACTCCACCAGTAGCCGTTGTAAATCAACTCAGCATACTTAGGCATTAAACCATCTTTTAAGTGCGCCACTTCACGGTCTAAAGTAATGGACTCTATGGCACGGTGCGCTTTGAGCATAATGGTGCCGCCTGGGGTTTCGTAGCAACCGCGAGCCTTCATGCCCACATAACGGTTTTCCACGATATCCACACGGCCAATGCCATGCTCACCACCAATGCGGTTCAGCTCAGCTAAAACTGTTGCCGGAGATTTCTCAACGCCATCAATAGCAACAATATCACCTTTACGGTAGGTCAACTCAATGTACTGCGCCTTATCTGGAGCATTTTCAGGTGAGTTAGTCCAACGCCACATCTCTTCTTCATGCTCAGTCCAGGTATCTTCCAACACGCCGCCTTCATAAGAAATGTGCAGTAAGTTGGCATCCATTGAGTACGGTGATTTTTTATTACCGTGACGCTCAATTTCAATATTGTGCTTCGCCGCGTAATCCATCAGCTTTTCACGGGACAATAAATCCCACTCACGCCAAGGCGCGATCACTTTCACGCCTGGCTTAAGTGCATAAGCACCCAACTCAAAACGTACTTGGTCATTACCTTTACCGGTTGCACCGTGCGAAATCGCATCAGCACCGGTTTCGTTGGCAATTTCAATCAAGCGCTTAGCAATCAGCGGACGCGCAATTGAAGTACCTAATAAATATTCGCCTTCATAAATTGTGTTGGCGCGGAACATCGGGAAGACAAAGTCACGAACAAACTCTTCGCGTAGATCGTCAATGTAGATTTCTTTAACACCTAAAGCTTGCGCTTTAGCACGTGCCGGCTCGACTTCTTCACCTTGACCTAAATCAGCGGTAAAAGTAACAACCTCACAGTTGTACGTATCTTGCAGCCATTTAAGAATGACCGAAGTGTCCAAGCCACCGGAATAGGCGAGAACCACCTTCTTGACGTCTGACATGCCTTCAACTCCACGAGAATTATGCGATAAAGCACCTATTCTACTGCCCACAGCCAAGAATTTATAGTACCAAGCGCTGCTGCAATAGAATATTGAGTATAGAAATGACGCAGATGCATGATTATCTCAATCAAGCCTCTGGCTCTAGAACTTTATGCAGCTGCGCGAGGTAGCAAGCTGGAGAACCACAACCTGCAGCACCTGTCTTACTTAGGCTTTTTTCATAAACTCAGATTTGAGCATAATTTTTTGCCCATCAACACGGCAGTCCAAATCATGATCACCGTCGACAATGCGAATATTGGTCACGCGGGTGCCCATTTTAATCACAGTGGAGCTGCCTTTAACTTTTAAATCTTTAATCAACACCACAGTATCACCATCAGCCAGCGGGGTACCGTGGGCATCACGGACAACCTTCTCAGTGCTTTCTTCTGACACTTCAGGCGCATTCATCGGCCACTCATGACCGCAGGTTGCGCACACGTAGTTTTCACGATCTGGGTAAGTAATTTCTTCGTTACAGGATGGACAAGGTGGAAACTCTGACATGCAATAACTTCCTTCTAAATAGTTACAGGGGCGCTAAGAATAACTAACCCCAACACTTAAGGCTAACTCGTAGATATTCTGCTGATATTGCACCGCAGCACAGCGTGCAATTAATGACGTTGGCGGCGCACTTCAATGATATTGGGTAACTGTGAAATACGGCCTAATAAACGGCCCAGCTCATCCAAGCCCGGCACTTCCACGGTTAAGTTAATCATTGCGGTATTGTCTTCTTTGCTGGTACTGGTCTGCAAAGCCACAATGTTCATTTTCTCATTGAGTAGCACCTGAGAAATATCACTGAGCAAACCGGAACGATCATAAGCGCGCACCAACACATCCACAGGGTAGGTTTTCACCGGCTCTGCACCCCAGCCCACTTGAATCATACGTTCAGGCTCACGACTGCTGAGCTGCAAAGCCGTAGCGCAATCTTGACGGTGGATAGTCACACCACGCCCCACAGTGATATAGCCAACAATCGGCTCACCGGGTACTGGTTGGCAGCAACCGGCCATTTGCGTCAGTAAATTACCCACCCCATGAATGCGAATTTCATCGCGGGGTACAGCACTGTGCTGGGTTGGTTTACGTGGAATTAAATCCAGCTGCTGCACGCTACGCTCGTGGGGCTCAAGCAGTTGCTGCGCCAGCCCCACAGCATGGGCCAAACGCACATCTCCAGCACCCAAAGCAGCAAACAAGTCTTCACTAGTTTTTAAATTACAACGCTCAGCAAGGCGCTCATAATTCACCGGACCAATGGCTAAGCGAGTCAGCTCACGCTCAAGCATGTGTTTACCCGCGGTGACGTTTTGATCGCGATCTTGCAACTTAAACCAATGCACCACTTTAGCGCGGGCGCGGGTGGTATTAATGTAACCTAAATTAGTATTGAGCCAATCACGGCTGGGAGCACCATTTTTACCGGTGATCACCTCAATTTGCTCGCCGGTTTTCAGGCTGTAATTGAGCGGCACAATGCGACCGTTAACCTTAGCACCACGGCAATTATGGCCAATTTCTGTATGCACCCGATAAGCAAAATCCAGTGGCGTGGAACCTTGCGGCAAATCAATGGCATGGCCGTCTGGGGTAAAGACATAAACGCGGTCGGGCTCGATATCCACACGAATTTGATCCGCTAAGCCGCCAATATCACCCAGCTCTTCATGCCACTCCAGCACTTGCCGTAGCCAAGCAATTTTCTCTTCGTAGTGATCCGACTGGCCATCCTTATCAGCGCCTTTATAACGCCAATGCGCACAAACGCCCAGTTCCGCCTCTTCATGCATGGCATGGGTGCGGATTTGCACTTCCAACACCTTACCTTCAGGACCAATCACCGCGGTGTGCAGCGAGCGATAGCCGTTTTCTTTCGGGTTAGCAATGTAGTCATCAAACTCACGGGCAATATGTGGCCAGCGCGTATGCACAATGCCCAGTGCGCTATAACAATCACGCACTTCAGGGACCGTAATACGTACCGCACGCACATCATAAATCTCGCTGAAGCGCAGACCTTTTTTCTGCATTTTGCGCCAAATAGAATAAATGTGTTTGACTCGGCCACTCACATCCGCGTCAATCTGCGCCTCTTGCAACTCTTCGCGTAACTCTTGCACCACTCGGCGAATATACTGCTCACGGTCAATGCGCCGCTCATGCAATAACCCAGCAATGTGCATGTACTGTTCTGGCTCGATATAACGAAACGATAGGTCTTCTAATTCCCACTTAATGTGGCCAATACCTAAGCGGTGCGCCAAAGGTGCATAAATATCCGCAACTTCACGGGCGACTCGATAACGTTTGTGTTCTGGGGCGTTTTTTACTGCACGAATAGCGCAGGTGCGTTCAGCCAGCTTAATCAGGGCAACGCGCACATCATCGACCATGGCCACCAACATGCGGCGTAAATTTTCCACTTGTGCTTGGGCGTTGAGCACAACACTTTTGCGCGGGTTAATACTGGCGCTGATCGCCGCCATACGCAGTACACCATCAATTAACTTGCTGACCACCGGACCAAATAAACGCTCAATTTCACCCAGCGGCGCTTTGCCTTCGCGCACCGTGCGGTACAAAATAGCCGCCACTAAGGTTTCTTGATCCAGCTTTAAATCCACAAGAATCTGTGCAATTTCCAAACCGATTTGCAGGCTAGAAGCGCCTTCTGCCCAAACATTATGGGTTTCCTTAGCTTTCTGCTCAGCATCGCGGGCAAACTCACACGCACTGAGTAAACCTTGGGCATCCAGTAAGGGATCAACTGCGATAATCTGCGCCACCCAACTGGGTAAATCGATACTGCCATCTTGGCTAACTGGCTGTTCTGTTCTGACCTGTACCATTACCAATCCTTCGAGTTCAAGACTCAAGCAATCACTACACCAACTCAGTCAAACGCTTACGGCTTGACCAACAGCGCCATAGCTTCGGCATGCCCTGTTTGCGCAAACATATCCAGCACACCGGCTTTTTCTAAACGATAACCCTTGGCAAGCAAAACCGCCGCATCCCGCGCCAGTGTGGCGGGGTTACAGGAAACATAGACAATGCGCGGCACTTTTAATTGCGCCAAATCAGTCACGGTCATCTGTGCACCTTCGCGAGGCGGATCCAGCAATGCTGCAGCGAAGCCTTGTTTGGCCCAAGGCGCTTTGCGTAACGGCATAGACAAGTCGGCATGGTAAAAGTGCACATTGCTCAGCTGATTGGCTTCAGCATTGGCCCGCGCACGCACTAGCATCGACTCGACACCCTCCACCGCCACGACCTCCTCAACCTGTTGCGCCAGTGGCAAGGCAAAGTTACCCAACCCACAAAATAAATCCAGCACGCGAGCACCGGGCTGTGGCGCTAACCATTTTAGCGCTTGGGCGATCATCGCCTCATTCATTTGCGCATTGACCTGAACAAAATCACCGGGCTGGTAAGCAATTTCGACAGCGTACTGGGTTAACGCATAACCCAAGGTGGCTTCGGCTTGATCTGGCTGTGGCTCACCAATGCCTTGCAGCCATAATTGCGCATGGTGCTCCGCACAGTAAGCCCGTAACTTGGCTAAATCCGCAGCATGCAGCGCTTGGGTATGACGCAGCAACAATGCCGTATTGTGGCCACTGAATAGCTCCACATGACCTAACACTTGCGGCTGTTGAAAACTATTAAATAAAGCACTTAGCCCTGCAAATACCGGCTGCAACTCAGGGACTAAAATAATGCAACTGGCCACTTCAACAATGGCATTACTGGCCGGGCCGCGAAAGCCCACCTGCACATGCTTTTGTTTAACGTCATAACGCACAGCAACACGACTGCGGCGGCGATAGGCAAATGCTGGCCCCACTAAAGGTTCTGCCCAAGTTACCGGGGTCAGCCCCTCGCGACTGAACTGCTCAACTAAATTAGCGTGCTTAAGCTCAATTTGCTGTGCATGGCTAATATGCTGCAACGTACAGCCACCGCAGCGCCCGGCCCACTGGCACTCAGGAGTAATACGCTCTGGGCTGCTGCTTTGAATCACTAAGCTTTGCGCCTCAACCACCTTGCTGCGTGCGGCCAACACTTCGGCTTGCACCTGCTCACCGGGTAAAGCGCCGCTGACAAACCAAGTGCGCCCGTCTAAAAAAGCAATGCCACGGCCATCGTGCGACAAGCGTTCAATGCTCAACACTTGTTTTTTACCCGCAGGCAAGGTGTTACGCACACCTCCCGCTGGTTGAAACCGTAACGACTTGGGTGCTTTTGAGCGACTCATACAGACTCCGACGCATAAATACCGCTAGACAGGTAGCGGTCACCGCGGTCACAAATAATTGCCACCAATACTGCGTTCTCAACGCTTTTCGACACTTCCAGCATGGCAGCCACCGCGCCACCGGATGACACCCCACAAAAGATACCCTCCTCACGGGCTAAACGGCGCATGCAGTCTTCCGCGGTGTGTTGATCCATATCCACCACTTGATCAACCCGGCTGGGGTCAAAAATGCTTGGTAAATAAGCTGCCGGCCAACGGCGAATCCCCGGAATAGTTGCCCCTTCTGTGGGTTGTAAACCAACAATTTGCACCTCTGGGTTTTGCTCTTTCAAATAGCGTGAAACCCCCATAATGGTGCCAGTGGTGCCCATAGAACTGACAAAGTGGGTGATTTGCCCTTGGGTTTGCTGCCAAATTTCTGGCCCAGTGGTTTGATAGTGCGCGCTGGGATTATCTTGATTAGAAAACTGATCCAGCACTATGCCCTTGCCCTGCGCTTGCATCTCCAGAGCTAAATCACGGGCCGCTTCCATTGACTCCACCAAAATCAATTCTGCACCATAGGCGGTCATGGCTGCTTTGCGTTCAGCGGTGGAGTTATCTGGCATAATCAGCAGCATACGGTAGCCTTTAATAGCAGCGACCATAGCCAAGGCAATGCCAGTATTACCTGAAGTGGCCTCAATAAGGGCATCCCCCGGCTGAATACGACCACTGCGCTCGGCGCGCTCAATCATGGCCAGTGCTGGGCGGTCTTTTACCGAGCCAGCAGGGTTATTGCCCTCAAGCTTAACCAGTAAAGTATTGCTCGTTGCGCCACCCAGACGCTGTAAACGAATTAACGGGGTACTGCCGATGCAGTCGGCTAAAGTTGGATAATGAACAGTCATAGTAATAAGCAGCGGCATCAAAATTTAAAGAGGCCTATCATAGCGCCAAATGGGAAGAGTCCATAACCCACGAAGGCATCAACTTATAACCTGAAGCTATAATTCAAGATAATTTTATTAACAAATTTCTTTTGCGGCGTGGAGAATCACAGCGTGTTGACCAAGCTTGGAATTAAAGGACGCGTGCTACTGCTCACCTTGGTGCCGTCGGGTGCTTTCGCAATTATTCTGGGCAGCTGGTTCAGCTATGCCCAACTGCAAGATTCACAACAGCAGCTTCTACAGCGCGCACAGCTCATTCTCAGTCAACTGTCCCTGCACAGTTACGCCGCACTCAAGGCTGGGGACCGAGAACAATTGGCGCGTATTGCCCAAGAAGCCAATAACCTCAATGATGTGCGCTCAGTCCGCTTTATCGCAGCCCCTGACACTGTGCTAGCCCACTCTGGGCCATCGATGCCCAAGCAATCACTGACGGACCCCCTGCAACTGAGCATTACCAGCCAGCGCGCTGGCTCACTGCTGACCCTGCCCATTTATGCGCGCCCTCTAGCCCCCACTGATTTTGACCAACCGCAACACAACCAACAACAGCCCATTGGTTGGGTCAGTTTAGAGCTGTCACATCACGCCACTTTACTCGAAAACTATCGACAAATTTTCATCAACTGCGTACTCATCGCCTTTGGCCTGCTGATCACTGCGCTGCTGGCGTTGCGCCTAAGTCGCACTATTAATTTACCCCTAGAAAACATTAAGCGTGGGGTTGCCAGCATCCGTGAAGGACACTTAGATACCCGCCTAAGCTCCCCCGGCAGCCAAGAGCTCGACGAGTTGGTTAATGGTATTAATCTTATGGCGCAATCATTGCAGCAAGCCCAAGAAGAGCTGCAAGGCAATATTGACCAAGCTTTGGACGATGCGCGTCACAACCTCGAAACCATTGAAATTCAAAATATTGAACTGGACTTAGCCCGTAAAGAAGCCATTGAAGCCAGCCGCATCAAGTCAGAATTTTTGGCCAATATGAGCCATGAAATTCGCACCCCGCTAAATGGCATTATTGGTTTCACCCAGCTGTTGAAAAAAAGCGACCTCACCATTCGCCAAGAGGACTACCTCAATACCATTATTAACTCCTCTGACAGCCTGCTCAATATCATCAATGAAGTTTTAGATTTCTCTAAAATTGAAGCAGGCAAACTGGTGCTCGATCATGCGCCCTTTTATCTGCGTGATTTAATCCAAGACACGCTCACCTTATTAGCGCCAGCCGCCCACCACAAACAACTGGAACTGATCAGCCTCGTTTACCGTGACACTCCGCGCACCCTAATTGGTGATGCCCAGCGCATTAAGCAAATCCTTACCAACTTAATTGGCAATGCCATTAAATTTACCCACGAGGGTAATATCGTCGTGCGCGCCATGCTCGAGGATGAAGATGACAGCTTTGCCTTACTGCGTTTCAGCGTACAAGACACCGGCATTGGCATGCACGAGCTGGAACAAAACGCTTTATTCCAGGCCTTTACCCAAGCCGATCACTCACTGACCCGCCAAGCTGGTGGAACGGGCTTAGGGCTGACCATTTCCAAACGTTTGGTGGAGCACATGGGCGGTGAAATCAGTGTCACCAGCACCATCGGCGAAGGCTCGGAGTTTAGTTTTAGCCTGCGTCTAGAAAAAGCCGATAGCGGTGAACTGTCGAGTATTGAAATCAAACACCCCAGCCATCGCGCCATACTCTATGAGCCGCACTCTTTGGCCTTACAAGCCATTGCCCACCAGCTGGAAGATTGCGGCTTGCACGTGGACTGTATCGATAACCTGGACGCTATCCTAGCCAAAGTACAGGCCGCAGAAGCCTCGGTCGCCCCTTACCATCTGGCCGTACTGAGCATTAACACCAAGCAGCATCCGTTGCATCAATTGAAAAACATTTTTAGTCAGTTGCAGCAACGGCAGTGCGAAGTTTTACTGCTGTGCAGCACCAGTGACTTTAATATTTTCCAGAACAACCTTGGCAAGCCTTTTTGTGAGCAAATGCTCAGCAAACCAGCCTGTCATCGCCGCTTGCAACATGCGGTTAATAACCTTTTAGCCATTCAAAACCCAGCGTCAGAGCAGTCCTTAACTGGCCCTGAGCAACATCAGTTACATGCCCTGTGCGTGGACGATAACCCGGCCAACTTACTGTTGATTAAAACCTTACTGCAAGACATGGGTGCACGGGTCAGCAGCGCCGACAATGGCCATACGGCGTTGGCGCTGTTCCAGCAACACAGCTTTGATATTGTCTTTATGGACATTCAAATGCCGGTTATGAGCGGCCAGCAATGCACAGCGGCAATGCGTGAGTGGGAGCACAACCAGCAGCTGGAAACCACGCCAATTATAGCGGTGACAGCCCACGCCCTCGCCAATGAAACCCACTTATTTTTACAAGCCGGATTAAATGACTGCCTAAGCAAGCCGATCAGTGAGCAATCCCTAGCCCAAGCCATTGCCAAATGGACAGGGGTTTTTATGGCCACGCAAGCACAACTTGAGCAACCCGTGCCCATCAGCACTGAACATCAGCACTTGCCAGTTATTGATCGCGACGAAGGCCGTAAACTATCCAACGGCAAAGACGGCCTCGCCAATGAGCTGCTAACCTTGCTGCTCGAATCTCTGCCCAGTGATCGCGCCTATATCCAACAAGCCCGCAGTCAAAGCGATCGCGGCGCACTGCTGGAGCGCATTCACCGCATTCATGGGGCCAGCCAATATTGCGGCGTACCGCAATTGCGCGCTATTTGTAAAACCTGTGAAGTCTTACTAAAAAATAACGCCGCACAAATTGATCCGGCACTGGATGAGCTCGATGCAGCCATTGCGCGCTTACTGGCGCACTTAGCCCACGACAACCAGCCAGAACCGCCGCCATAGCATCAGAGGTTTATAACGGCAGCTCAGTCTGCTCGGTACTGAGTTCAGGCAAGCGCCAGTCAATGGGGGTTTGTCCGGTGCGCTGTAAAAACTTATTGCACTGACTAAAGTGACCATTACCGATAAAACCACGGTAAGCGGATAACGGTGAGGGGTGCACCGAGCTGAGCAACAAGTGTTTGCTGGCATCAATACGCTGCGCCTTACTGCGCGCATGGGCGCCCCACAACATAAACACCACATGCTCTTGCTGCGCACTGACGCAATCAATGATGTGATCAGTAAAGCGCTGCCAACCGGCCTTGGCATGAGAACCCGCCTGGCTCTGCACCACCGTTAAAGTTGTATTAAGCAACAGCACCCCCTGCTCTGCCCAACTTTGTAAGCAACCGTGCTGGGCAATGGGGATATTTAAATCACGCTGCAACTCTTTATACATGTTGAGCAATGACGGCGGCACTTTTATGCCAACAGGCACAGAAAAGCTTAAACCATGGGCTTGGCCAGGGCCGTGGTAAGGGTCTTGCCCTAAGATAACCACCTTAACTTTAGGCAAAGGCGTTAAGTTCAGCGCATTAAAAATCAGCCCGCCGGGCGGATAAATAACTTTCCCTTGCTGCTTTTCTTCGCGTAAAAAACTAGACAATTGCTGCATATAAGGCTGTTCAAATTCAGCAGATAACGCTGTTTTCCAACTCTCTTCCAGCTTAATACGGTTATACTGCGGCATGATTTCAACCTGCGATAAAAAAGCAGCACCCTAGGAAAGCCAGGATAACTTGTCAATGAGTGACACCAACAGTACTCAAAGCTCAGCACAACAAAGCTTACACTACTCACTGCTGAGTGCCTTCCTTAAAGGCACAGTGAAGATCCCGCAGATGCCAGAAAACGCACTGCGAATCCGTAGCTTATTACGCGACCCTTACACCTCTCTAGAACACCTCAGTCGTGTGATCAATAGCGACCCACCACTGGCTGCTTACTTAATGCAATTTGCTGACAGTCCACTATTAAAAAGTGCTCGTCCCTGCCGCTCACTGCGCGATGTTTTAGCGCGTTTGGGCACCAGTAAGCTCAATAACCTGGTATTAAGCTTTGCCGTGCGCAATATTTTTATTAGCAAAGAGTTGGCCTTACAAAAAGCATTTCGTGCGCGCTGGAACGCCTCTTTGGCGCGGGCGGCGTGGTCAGCCAGTTTAACCAGTGTATTGCCGGAAATATCTGCGGACGACGCGCTTTTAGGCGGTTTATTTCAGGATATTGGCAGCCTACCGCTGTTGGCTGAGCTGGAAAACTGGCCGCAAATCGACCGCGAGACTGACAACCTCAATACAGTGTGCGAGCAACTTTCAGGGCAAATAGGCACAGTGTTATTGACTACTTGGAAACAGCCCAGCCACTTAGTCGACTGCGCCCGTTACCGCAATGGCCATCTTGCCAGCAGCAGCGCAGACACAGCACAACTCTATGAGCTGGTACAGATTGGCGAGGCCTTACACAACCCGCTAAAACACCAGCAGTTAGCACAGCTGCCTTTAGCCCAGCAAATTTTTAACGACATGGATGTAGAAAAAGTCCAGCAGCAACTGCAAGAACAGGTACAGGTCTGGTTTTTATTGCTCGGGGTCAAAACCCGTGCCCGTTAATCAGAGCATAATAACCCCACAGGTACTACGACTAAGATACAGTACCCGAACTTCAGCTATGTCTGCACAGTCACCCCTATAATTGCCCCCCTCCTTTTTAGGCTTCGAAATAAGGAAATCCTTGTGATCCGTATGCTCTCTGCTCTAACCCTATGGGTTGGAATGACCGTAACAGCACTGGCTGCTGACCCCATACTCATTGGTTTAAACTACCCACGCACGGGTCACTACAAAGAAGAAGGCTTGGCGCAAATGCGCGGAGCACTGCTAGCCATTGATGAAATCAATGCGCAAGGTGGTGTATTAGGCCGCGAAGTCAGTTTAATCACTCGCGATACCGCCTCACGCCCAGATAAAGCTGCTCGTAACGTCGATGCCCTGATTGATCAAGGCGCAGTAATGCTATTTGGCAGTGTTTCCAGTGCCGTAGCAGTGGCTGCCAGTGAGCGAGCCCGCCAACTCAATACACTATACTTTGCCACGATTGGCTACTCTAATGATGTTACTGGCGCCAATGGTCACCGCTATGTCTTTCGCGAAAGCAGTAACGCGGCGATGACCGGCTACGCCCTTGGCCACTATTTATCAACTCACTTCGCTGATAAATCGTATTTTTATATCACCGCAGATTACTCTTGGGGACACAGCTCCGAACAAGCCCTAAGGGAAAATACCAACACCACAGATACCAGCAAACACAAAGGCATTTTATTGCCTTTCCCAACAGCTAAGCAGTCCGACTACACGGCGGTACTCAAGCAAGCCCAAGAGAGCAATGCTGAAATTGTCGTGTTAGCACTCTATGGTCACGACTTAGTCCGCGCGATGCGCACCGCAGAAACCTTGGGTTTAACCAAAAAAGTTCAGATTGTCGCCCCGAACCTCACTCAGTCTGTTATCGAGCAAGCAGGTCCAGGCTTAATGGTCGGCGTGATTGGTACCGAGCACTGGCTCTGGCGCGCACCAGAAGTTGAAAACTCCGAAACTGGCCTCGCATTTGTAGAAAACTTTAATCAAGCCTACGAACTGTACCCACCCAGTGCTGCGGCCTCTGCTTATACGGTAGTCAAACAATGGGCGGACGCGGTACAACGCAGCAACAGCCTTGGCAGTGAAGCAGTAATTAACGCCCTCGAAGGCCATGAGTACAGCTTGCTAAAAGATGCCGCGCAATGGCGTGCCTTTGATCACCAAAACATCCAAACCGTCTATGTGGTACAGGTCAATGACCGCGAGGCAGTTATGGCGCACCCTTCACGTCAGGATTACTTTAAAATCCTTGAGCGTTTTGAATTTGATCAAAACATGCAGACGTTCGAGCAATGGCAAGCTGACCGCGCCGCGGCCGGTAAACCCAACAAGCTCTAAAGCAGCCCTGAGCGCGTAAGCTTACGCAAGCCATAAAAAAACCGTGCAACACGCACGGTTTTTTTATGAGCCAAATCCAAGCAATGCCCTTAGGCGTTACTGGCGCGCTAAACGCAGATTCTCTACTGCACAGTGCTGCAAGCTGCGGTACGGATTAATGTCCAGACCGCCGCGGCGCACATAGCGGGCGGAAACGCTTAACAATTCTGGCTGCAAACAGGCTTGTAAATCCAGAAAAATCCGCTCAACGCACTGCTCATGAAAGTCCTGATGCTGTCGAAAGCTCACCAAGTAAGTCAGCAGGCTGGCATGATCCAAAGCCGCTCCGCGGTAATGCACCTGTATCGTGCCCCAATCCGGCTGCCCAGTGACTGGGCAATTGGATTTCAAGAGGTGGCTGTACAGATGCTCTTCAACCTGCTCAGTGCCGCACACAAGCTGCTCTAAGCTAGGGTTCTCGTATTGGCTAAGCGACACATCCAGATCATCAATGCACAGCCCCTGCGGCTCATGAACGCCTTCTGCAGCCACTTGCGCAAAGGTCTTCAACTCAACTTGCACTGCTGCTTGCGCAACCTTGGATAAGTCTGCAGCCAATACCGCCTGCACTTCAGCAAAGCTGGCATACACACTTTGGTTAAAAGAGTTTAAATACAACTTAAAGGACTTGGATTCAATGATATTGGCCGAGTCAGCCGGTACCACTACTTGGGCAATCGCTACTACAGGCTTACCGCTGGGCAGCAACCAAGACAACTCATAGCAATTCCAAACATCCACGCCAACGTAGGGCAGATTATCAGCAGAAAAACCCAGCTCGCGCCACTTGGTCGCCCGAGCAATGCCAAAGAGTAAACTGGCATCGTATTGACTGGTGTAGGCACTATTTTTGCCCAGTGGTGAATCATGTGCGGGATGCTGCGGCATCAATACTGCTCCATACAAGAAATGAACTACCCGCCACTTTAGAAGTGGGGGTTTCCTAGGTAATACACAGACTTGATGGGGTGCGCTGCACCCCATCAGAGGTTATGCAAATTGACTGGGCTAACTCCCTCGCACCGAGGGTTTTTGTACTTGATAGCAAGT
>RRZU011955982.1_pt1 | contig 25673 bp, 34 predicted proteins | sample 2165561 | NCBI WGS metagenome assembly RRZU01 (sample SAMN10456909, study PRJNA506462) | wastewater metagenome | isolation source: wastewater sludge | place: USA: Moscow, Idaho | reverse complement strand
GTTGTAACGGCTTCACCATCAACACTATACAAATATAATCCACCAGCAGGAAATACAAACTGATTACTTGTTAAATAATATTCTTTACCACTCGTCGAATTAGTACATAAAACCGTTGCACCTTGCTGAATGAGTATATGAGCCTTTGTTGGATCTAAATACGCATGGTTCTTTTTATAAAAATATAGAGCCATGATACAAACGACTACTCCCATTACAATATAATGTTTTTTGGTTAATTTTTCTATCATCATTTCCTTCCTTTAAATACAATATTTTAAATTCTTTTTATCAACATCAAATGTTATCTGATTATGTTTTCCACGATTAATTTTCATTGTATTGCTCAAAAATACGCTACAAATAAATTTTATCGATAGATCGTTTTAAAATAATCAGCATTTAATCCTTTCAATAAATCAGATTTAAGTGCTTCGTCCGCATTGATGAGAGTTTGATTTTCTATATATTCATTTGTCATTTTTATCACAAAAGATACAACATTATGACTATAAACTGCAATTCCAATATCATCATATCTTCTCGTAATGCTATCGCATCTATTAATGTTGGTTGAACCAAGATCTATTGCTACTTCTCTATAAGTTAAACTATATGCGAAACTATCTTCTCCCTGATTGCATGCATTATAAATATCATCAATAGTTTTAACATTTTTTTCTTGCAATAAATCTATCATTTGACTTGGACCATCAATTTTAAAATATTTATAGCCACTATCTTTTGATATTTGTGCGGAAGATCCAAGTGCATACTTTAAATTTTCCCTTGCAATCTTTCCATACTGAAAAGGCATTGCTGATGACGATTGATCCATAGTAATTAATATTCTGTCGGAAATATTTTTTGATGCTGGTGAAACAACAGTCGAATACGATGTACCACAACCAGTTAATACCAAGCTCACTACGCCAACAGCTAAACCCAATTTAATTTTTTTAATCATTGTTTTCCTTATATTCGTTTTTTAGTTGATTTTTCTTGTTATTGTAGTAATTTGTGAACTCCACGAGAATAGTTAGACAGATCAAAATCAGAAAAACTCACCTCTTTTGTCTCATCAATTTTTAAACCATTTTTTTCAAGAATTTTGTAAAACTCATTTTTTATGTCAACCATCTTATTTTTTAGTTCATTAATATTTGGAGTGAACTTAATCAAAGTATTTGGACTTTTTAAATTAGTAAAGTTAATAAATATATTGAGTTTTGAGTCGATTGGGATAAAACTAATATGTGATTGAAACGGTGCTTTCCCTTGCCAAAAATCAAAGGACACATCATAATCTGTCATTTTAATAGTGTGCGTTATTCCAGTCGGGAGCGGCTTGTTGGTCTCATACATTTGTCCACTTCCTTGATTTTTCAATCTAAGGCTATATCGATTTGGATATCCTACCTTTTCGACAGAAAAACCTTTTCTATTTACTCGTGTTTCAGTTTGAATTGCATCACCTCCACCTTGCATATAGATTCTTCTACATTCCCTCTCCATTAAAACAAATGTATCAAAAGCAGATGCACCAACCCTATTTGCTCCTCCAGGTTTTCTTGCATCCTTATATGCTCCACACTTATCAACTAATATTTCATAACCTTTTGCAGAATATGTATCTATCTGTTTAAGGGATTGATAAAGTTCATCAATACTTTTATTGATTATCTGTACATTCTTATCGTTAAGTTCTACTTGTCCAATATAACTCATTGATACACTGTATTGTAACCCTAAATTGTCCATACCATCAATATGTTGCATATTCAAATTATTATTAATTCCAACTGCTTTTGTACTAAAACTACACCCAGTAAAAAATACAGATATAAGTGTTGTAAACACTATAGATTTCATTTTTATTTTTTCTATCATTTTCTCTTTCCTTTAAATTATAAACACTTATTAGTGTTTGGTTAGTTGGGAATTTTAACATAGAATCATTAAAAACTTATAGGTGTGTATCATTGTTTGAATCAAATCCTCAAAAATTTCTTGATATCGTTGTAGAGAATGTAAAAATAGAACGAAAAAAACGAAATATTAGCCAACTTAAATTAGCTAATATTTTAGATTTTAGTTCCCCAAACTACATTGCAAAAATTGAAACTAGAAAGCATGATGTCTCCTATAATCTCATCCATCTTTGTAAAATTGCAGAAGCATTTGAGATGGAATTAATCGATTTTTTACCCCAAAAACCAAAAAATTAATCTCATTTTATATCATAAAGATATATTTTTCCTTAAAATCTGACAAATTGACACTTTTTTTATCATTTTGACATAAAATGAATTTTTATTTGTTATTATTCTTGAAATATTCAAAAAAATAAGGAGCAAACAAATGAACAATCCAAAAGTAATCATTGAATTAGAAACAGCATTAAATGAGGATGAAAAAGTTCTCGTAGAAAAGTTTTTAAATTATGTTGTTGATGTTGGACATATTGAGATTCATAATGGAGCTACTTATGAAAATAGTAGCACATTTGCAGATACACTTTATGAGAAAATGAAAAAGATGGAACACGATGATATGGTTGCAAATGATAGGGATTAACTGTGTTTGTTACATATGTTATTGAGTCATTAGATGAACAAACAATATCCGAACTACTAATAGAGAAAAATCCAACAAATCTAAATACGAAGCTTGTTGATTTTTCCTCTATGGTGTTGGTACTTGGGTTAGTCTATTTTTTTAGAGATTTAGATTTCATTTGGTGTGTAGTTGGAAGTGTTGTTTTATTTATGGGGTTAAATAGATTTTTGAGATTTTGGTATAGAGCTTATGTGGAAGTTGTGATACTTTTCAATCTTGATTCGTTACAACTTAGTGATGAACTCAAAAACAAAATTAAAAATCAATACAAAGGGGAAGTTAAATGAATGATTTAGATTCTCATACAAAAAAAGAGATACATAAGATGGTAGTGATTGCTATTGTTACTTTTTCAACTTTGATATTTTGTACATACAAGTTTGAAGCATATGTTGAGATGGCAATTGTATTTATTTGTGGAGTAGTTTTACTTTTATATGTAACAAATAAAAAAGTTCAAGAACTACTTCATAGTTGTAGATGGTTATAGGGGGGAAATATTATGAGTGAGTTTATAAATTATGGTTTAGCAACAATATTTTTTATATTAGTTGTTTTTGTTCTTATGTTGATGATTTTTGAATCAAAAGAGGAAAGAAGTTATGGTTTGGTTGTTGCATCACTCTTATTGTTTATTATTACTGTTTTTATAGATCCTATGATGAGCTACAATGATGCAAATAAAAATATAGATTTATTCCAACATCAAAAAAGTTTAGAGTGTTTTAGTTCAACTGGATCAATCAGTAATGAAAAATATCTCATCAATCAAAAAGATTGGGAGCTAAAAGATTTTTATTTTATCAGAGAAAATAGTGGCTTGATGATACGAGCTGATAAGTGTGAGGAGAAATGAGATGAGTGATTATGAAAGATTAGGTCATTACGGATTTTTATTACGAACAGCGATGATACTATCATCAATGATGTTTTTTTTGGCAATTTTCGTTTTAATGACAGGGTATTTAAATGATGATAAACAAGATGAATTTATTTTATATGGTAGTGTCTTTTTTATTCTACTTGCATTTAGTGGTGTCTATCTATTTTATAAAGTTTATGGGTACCATCAAGAGACCGCACATGAAAATATCAAGGAGAAATGAGATAAATGAACGACACACAAATAGAACAATTTAATGAATTAGAAGAGAAAGTAGAGATATATTTTTATTTAGAAAAAACAGCTTTAGAACTTATTGCTATGATGGGGGTATTTTCAATCTGGTTAGCTCTGATATTTGTAATCAATCACTTTACAAATGATTTTATCACTTGGTTTATTATTGTATTAGAGTTATTAGCATTTATTGGGATTGGAGCATTTTATTATAGACGAAAAGATATTCAAAATAATGTAAAAAATCTTTTTGCAAAAACCAAAGAAAAATGGACAAATAATTATGAATAGACAAACAGATATACAAGAACTTAAAAAATGGGAAGATGGGATTAAGCTTGCTTTGGAAAATGAAAAGTATATGAAGTTTATACAAGAGTGCAACCCTACAGAAATAAGTATCGTTAATGCAAATTATATAGGTGATTTCAAGTTGATCGTTCATTTTAGTAATGGTGAGATAAAAGAGGTTGATATCAAAAGAGTTGCTGATGTAGATAGTAGATATGGAGAGTTGGAATCTTTTAAAGTTTTAGAAGATGAAAATTTTGTGAAGAATATGACAATTGAAGGTCCAACACTTTCTTATCAAAATATCGATATAGCACCAGAAATTTTATATCAAGTAGCAATTATGAGTGAAGAGCATGATGAGTATGAAGAAATTGCTAAAATCATTAAAGAAAGAGTGACGGACAGAAAAGAACCTGCTGTAATGATATCCCATGAGGATATGATGAAGAGGATGGAGAAAAGGCTGAAAACTCTTGGTCGTGATAGGTCACATAAAAAATAGGATAAATATTATGAGTTGGATCGATTATGATATATGTTTTCTTTTGTGTATTGGTTATTAGCTTGAATTTTGGTTGGAGATAAAATAATGGAATGGATAATGGCAGCAATCTTAACAGTGTTAGCAATCGTATTACATGCACCTTCTGACAATAAAAAGAGGTAATAATTGGAAAAAATGACTGGAACAATTGGATTAGTATTGCTAATATGTATGGCATTTTTTTATATCTATAGAATGGTCAAGAAAGAAATATTAGATAAACCAGATACATTAAAAAAAGATATCTATGATGTAAAACTATACTTTGATAATGGTGCATTGTTTAAGAAATATGCAAATGTTTATATAACTCATTGGGATAATAATATCTATATTTTAAAAAATGATAGACTCGATGAACTGGTACATAAAAGTGAAAATATGACCTTAATACGAAAGAAAATAGCATAAAAAATGGGGAAATTAGAAAATGTGCAATAATAACGGTAGCATAGTAGATGCACTTTTTGCAGGGATGATTATTGGAGGATTTATTTTCTTTGTTGCAATTACACTACCAATTTTGCCCTATGTAGAATTTATAGCTAGAGGAATTTACTATATTTTTACACCAAATAGCCCATTTGGTAAGATAGTCTTTGTACTTTTCATCTTATCTATTAGTTTTATACTTTATGATAGGAGCAAAAAAATATTAAGCCAAAGATTTAAAAACAAAGAATCTCTCTATATGTTCTTATATGGACAAAGTTTTTTGTTGATGTCGATACTTTCATTTTTTACACTTAGCTTTATTGCAGAAGCTTTTATATCGTTTATCTCTTGGGGAATATCAGAACCAAAAGAAACTGCACTTGCATTAGTTGCACTATCTGGCTGTTTGTTGCTCTATTTCTCTTATAAACAAGAGTTCAATACAAAAGCAGTGATGGCTAAACAAAATATGCCAAAAATTGAACCAAAATCTGTCACATATAAAACTCTCATTTGTGAAGCTGAAGAGTATTTACAAGGTAAAATGGTTGAAAGAAATCTAGCAACAGCGGAAAGATTACTCTATAGAGCAAAAGAACTTGGTGGAGATGAAGCTAAAAATGAAGTCCAACTTGTTGTTAAAAGATATGGCTTGGTCGCTGATATCTTAAAATAACTCATCCTAAATAATGCTTAGTAATTACAGCTCTATTGTGCTTCATCTCATAACTCACTTCTTGGAGTGAATCAGCATAAGAATAACCAGCTTTGGCATATTCAAACATTCTTCGTTTTGCGAAATTCCATCTTAGACCGTGGGATGCTTCAGCGATTTCTCCAGATAATATAGCTGATTGTTTGATATCGTTATAGTATGCTTGGCGATTGATTTTGAAAGTTTTATGCTCTTCAAAGTGAGCTACAAGCTCATTATAGGTTCCAAGTTCTACGAGAATTTCACCTTCTTTGCCACCTTTTTCTTTAGTATAAATGATTCCCTTTTTTATTTTTGTGATAGTATCTATTTTAGTTCCAAGAAGTTGTTCAGGCTTAATAAGTGCAACACCTTCAATTCTTGCTCCTCCTTCATGTTGAATTTTTGCTGCCAATTTATTCAGTGGATTTTTAAGATTTTCAATTAAAAGAAGTGGATTATTGTAGGCTCGATTATGATAATTATCCGCTACAAGATTTAAATCTCTTGCTTCATCGAGAATAAATTGACGGATTGAAAAATCATAATTTCTATCTTCATTGTAGATGTTTTTTGCGAAGTTTGTAAGAGCATTCTCTAAACAACCAAGTGCTGCACTTATCTTTTCTAAATATTGTTTCGAAGGATAATATTCTATTTTATAATCCATATAAGCTGCAACATGCTCACTTGCTATTTTCTCAAAATCTTTCATCCCCCAATGTTCTTTTAAGTAGTTGAAAAAGTTATTCCAAACATCTCTGTATGTTTTCATAGTTAGATAACTGGCAATTTTTTTATAATACGGATGATTTGGATTTATCCTATCTTCTTTTTTAGCTCCAGCTTCAAAGATTTGTAAAACTAATTGTCCAGATTGGTAATAAACACTGCCTCTCACTTGAACTCCTTTTTTATCTCACTTGTATGATAGTTTCAGCCGCTATCAATAATTTTCGGCAAATATTTGTTAAGTCAATCTGCATTTATTTAAGATTTTGCATCTAATCTTTTAACATTTCGTGTGTGTTTGTTAGGAACAATAATCTATAAAATATATCTATACACTTGCAACTCTAAGCTTGCCAAACTCCTTAGATTTTTGTCTAATCAAAATATTTCATCAATCTTTGCAAACTAGATATATTCCATGCTCTTTTGGTTAAGATGGTACAACTGCCCGTAGATCAATTTGAGCTCCAACTATATATTCTAAATAAAGAAAAAATACAAAGAATAATAACATGGATTTTTGTTCGAATAAGATAAGATAATTTTTTTAAAATCATTTAGTTTTTTGCAGTTTCTATTTTTGTTTTATGAAATACAAACAATAGCCACTACAAGGGTTATGTTAGATTTATAAGATGGTTACCATAAAACTCAAAAAACACACTATTTGAACACTTAAAAAACAGCATGTTTTGAGCAAGGCAAATTATTTTATTTTACTTTTATATCTGAGTCTTTCTCTAGCTTTACTTTAACTTCATCTTCAAGATATCCATCCTTATTAATCATATTTATAATATCTTGCTTTACATCTTTACAACGAGAGTCATAAGCATATACTTCTTTTATTTTAGTACCAACACTATCAGTAGTAACCACTTCAGAGTATATGTCCGAAACAGTTAATACTTGAAATGTTTCAAAGATTTTTACTTTATTATATCCAAGCAATGCATCTCTCCAAACCTCTAAAATTGCTTCAGCGTCAATATCACTGACATATATTTTAGGGTAAGAATCAATTACATATAAAGAAGTAGTTTTTATTTTTGCTCCATCTATATCTGTTGTCTTTTCAACTGGTTCTAAGAATTTGCTTTTATGTATATTTCTTAATTTACCTTGTGCAAATCTTTTTAAGTATGCTTTAATCGATGCTAGTTTAAATGGATCCGCTACTTTAATATCACCAAAATGTATAGATTCACTTTTTAAGTACCTTTTTTTACTAGTTTGCGCAAATATTATATGTAATACGATTTGATTTGTATCACTTAATGGAATGTTTATGATGCTAAGATCACCTTTTTCTAGTGTTTCAATTGCTTCATTAAGCATGTTGATTTCCCCTATTATTTATATAAAAGCTATGAATTGTAGAATGCACAACTTTTAACTTGTGGTACTTTTTCAAGTACGAACTAATCTGTCTGAATGTGAAATTTTCTTTTTCCCTAAGTTCTTTAATTACACTAAACAATGAAGCTAACTTCTCTTTTTTATTCGTTCTTCGTCTAGTTTTTGTTTTAAAATTTTGTGCTCTTATACACAGTTCATCAAGATTATTTGAAGTATGTTGTTTGATAGCAATAACATGAGAACAGTACTGTAAAACTTCATGAGGAACTTCAATATTTTTATCTTTTAATTGATGAAACAAGCTTTTTTGTAGTTTCATGACCATACACCTATTTGCATAATCAAGTCTTGAAAAAGTCAAAAGACTTCTCTTTTGTTCGAGTTCATCTTGCATTGATAGATTGTTACAAAGTAACCTTAGTTGATTCTCTTCCACATTTTTCTCCTTTTGTAAGTGTTCATCTATATTCATAAAATTGAAGAATTTTGAAAAAGTGGAAAATTATGAATAGAGGTTTTATTCAAATTTTTTGTAGTAAGACGAGTGGTAGTTGATAAAAAACTGCCAAACTGCCAAACAAAGATAATTAGTTATTTTTTCTTTAGATTGTTAAGATAATCAGCCCACCAACGAGTAAGTTCTATTCTATCGTTAAGGTATAATGCTCTATTGTAAGCTTGAGATGTCGCATTTCCAATTTGATGAGCCAAGTGTGTTTCTATTACTTCAAATTTAAATGAACTTTTTTCATTGCAAATTGTACTAAACATAGCTCTAAAACCATGTGGTGTGAACTCTTCTTTTGTAAATCCCATACGACGAATTGCACCATGTAATGTTCCATCACTCATATGTGCCGTTCTTGACTTGATACTTGGGAAAACATATCTACAATCTCCAGTATATTTTTTCATTTCAGAGAAAATTTCAACAACATCATCCACTATAGGACAAATATAATCTTTATTGTTTTTCATTTTCGCTGCTGGAATACTCCACAACTTTTTATCAAAGTCTATTTCTGTCCATTCTGCAAGAATTAAATTACTTGTTCTTACGACGGTATAACTCATAATTTGCAATGCACATTTAACAAAATGATTACCATATTCATCTATTAGAATCAATAGATTTTTTATATCATTTTCATTAGTAAGTGTTGCAAAATTTTGAACTTTTACTTTAGGTAATATCTTATTAACATTTACTTCTAAACATGGATTCTTAAGATTTCCAAATTTTTCTTTATCTTCTTTATTTATTGCCCATTCAAATGTTTCTTTGATAGCATAAAACAGTTTTCTTGCACTATCAATAACTCCTCTTTTTTCCATAAGCCGTAGTACAAATCGAATATCATCGCTAGTTATTTCCAATATTGGTTTTTTACCAAAATAAGGAAAACAGTCATTTTTAAATAATCTATCGGTTCTTTTATAATGTGATACACTTATTGTTTTTTCAATTTCAGCTAATCTATCATTTGCAACTTGTTCAAAAGTTATTTGATTAAGTTTTTCTACTTTTAAAATTGCTTCTTGTTTTTCAGATTCTATTTTTTGTAGTCGTTTCATATTTTCAATTGGACAAATTTTATCAATTTTAATCATTCTGACAAATTCTAATGCTATTTCTCTGGCTTTTAATAATGTTAGTAGGGGATAATGCCCTATCTGTGTTTTTTTTCTTTTTTTCGTTTCAGGAGAAGTGTAAACAAATTCCCAAATTTTTTTACCATTTGATTTTACAAGTAAATGGAGTCCTTGTCCATCACTAATAGTATAATCAAAAAATTCCCTTTCTATTTTTACTTTTGGGTTCGGGTGAACATTCGGTTTTGCATTTTTATAGAGTGTATCTGAGTTCGTTGCCATGAGCTTTTCCTTTAAAAAATGTTACACTTGGTTTTTAAAAGTGTTACACAAAAGATATAAATTTGTTACATTCTTGAAGTGTGTAACGATTTGTGTAACACTTTTTATAAGATAATGTGACATTTTATGAAATTGTATGAGACAAATAATATCAGAAGATAAGCTATTTTACAAGTGTTTTAAGTGAATATGAGATAAATTGAAATGATAAAATGGCGGACGATATAGGATTTGAACCTATGGTGGATTGCTCCACACCACCTTTCCAAGATGGCAGATTAAACCGCTCTCACAATCGTCCGTTTGAAGATTGGGATTATACTTGATTCTTTTCTAATTCTCTCTTAACTTCTTCTATCACATCACCCCAAATCCCCAATTCTTTTTGTCTAAAGATTTTGATAGATGGGTACCAAGGGGTATCTGTTCTCTCATTTAACCATCTCCATTCACTATTTTGGGAAAGCAATAAAAAAGTTTTTTTTCCAAATGCACCAGCAAAATGAGCCAAAGCACTATCAATCGTGATAATCAAATCAAGATGAGCAAGAATTTGTCCACTATCATAAAAATCATTTACCACCTCACTACAATCAAAAAGATTCTCATACTCTTTTTTTATTTTTCCTAACTCTTTATTTTCCCCTATTTGTAAACTATAAAACTCAACCTCATTCACATCAAAAAGAGTTTTAAAAATCTCCAAAGGGATAGAACGATAACTATCATTTTTATGTTCTTTGTTTCCTTGATATGAAAAACCAACGTTTACTTTTTTTGTATTTTGAATAATTTGAGTGCTAATATCATCATTTTGGAGCACTTTTAGATAAGGGAACGTTCTAGGGATTGTTTCAAGAGTTGTTTTGAAAATCCTTGGTAACGAAAGAAGTGAGACTACAAAATCAATATCGTACAAGGTATCATTATTGGTAACCACCACAATCCCCTCGATCAGTTCAAAAACCCGTATTAACTCTTTTCTTACTGCTACATAAATGATTTTTGGCTTTTGTTGTTTGATAAGGTCGATATATCGTATAAATTGAATATTGTCTCCAAATCCTTGCTCCTCTTGGATAAGGATTGTTTTATTTTCAATATTTTCACCATTATAAAAAGGGAGTCCATAGGTTAGTTTTTTGAGTGGATTGGTCGCTTCAAACCTTGTTTCATAATGTTCCCAACCATTTAAATAGTCTCCATTTCTAAGCTCTATAAGTGACATAGCAAAAATACTATCACTATAATCACTTTTGTACTCTAATGTTTTTTGAAAATATTCATAAGCTTTTTCATACTCCATAAGATGATTGTACACCAACCCTTTTCCATGATATGCTTTATAATAAGTTGGCTCTAATGCAATCACTTTATCAAAATACTTTATAGCTTCATCATACTCTTCGATTGAAGATAACGTATTTCCAAGATTATAATAGATATCAACATCCTCACTTTTTGAAAGTTCCAAAGCTTTTTTGAGACATTTGATAGTTTTGTGATACTCTTTGATTTTTTTATACCCAATCGCTAAATTTGAATAGGCTGAGGTATAGTTTTCATCCAAAGCGATAGCTTTTTGGAAATTTTCTATTGCATTGTAAAACTCCTCAAGGTGAAGATAAACAACCCCAAGATTAAAATATATTTTTTTATTTTTTGGTTCAAAAAGAAGTGCTTTTTTATAAAATCCAATCGCTTCTTTATAATTTTTAGTAGCTACACTTTTACTTGCCTTTTGCACCAATTCTGTAAATTTCATATCATTTCACTTTGTAAAATTTCTAATAACTCTTTTCTATCTATTTTGTTTGTTTTATTAAAATAGAGATTTTCTTCTAGCTGTTTAATAGAGGTTTTGAGCTCTATTTTTTGGGAATAAGGTAGGAGTAAATCATACAACTCTTTATCTGTTTTCGCTTTTTTTATCGCCACTGCCAATGATCTCTCTTTTGGGGCAGATTGAATCGCTTTTTTTCTTAAAAATAAAAAAGTAACTAAGGAACCAAATATTATCCCGCCAAAACCATAAAAGTATTTTGTACTTTCATCTTCTTTATGAGAAGTAACAGTTTGCACCACTCCTTGTTCTAAAACTTTTGCTGGAGTTTTTTTCTTTCCACTTACTTGTATGAAAAAAGATGTTGTATTTATATCTACCTGTTTTTTTAGTTCTTTATCAAAATATTTAAATTGTATAGATGGAATTGTAAAGCTTTTATCACTAATAATTGATATTTTTTGTGTAAATGTTCCACCATATTCACCATTTTGTAAACCACTAGTAATAGTTGGTTTTGATGAATAGACAACTTGGTCTGGCAAATCTAATAAAAACTCTTCAATATCATCAATATTTCCAAGCCCTTCTATTGAACTTGTTAGGTTTGTTGGTTCATTACTTGAAGTTTTTGTTTTATCTACTGTTGCTTTGATACTATATTTTCCTTGTACTGTTAATCCTTTACTTAAAGGTAAAACTTTAATAACTTTATTATTTGAAAATACTTTTAGTTGTTTTGCATCATAACTATTGACATCTTTAATTGCAACGGTTATCAGTTGATTCTCAAGCATTAAATTTCCACTTTTTTGGGGAAATACTAGAAAGCTACTTTTATAGACCATGTAGCCATTTTCCTCTTTTGGCTCCTCCCCTTTAAGTCCCTTTACCCAAAAATTATTTGGTTTAAAAGGTTCAAGTTTCGCATCAATTAGATTTAGCCCCACTTTATATTTAAAAGTAACCGTTGCAACTATTGATTCACCAACATATACTGTATCTTTATTGGTTTCTAATAAAAGTACAATACTATCTTTTGAAGTAGATACTTTTGGAATTGTTTTTTTGATAGCTATTTTATTTGTACGATAATTTTGCCCATTTACTTTGATTATAAATGGAGGAATCTCCATCGAGTTATTTGGTACAAACATATAATTAACAATCTTTCCCCTTGTTGTTTTCCCATTTATAACATAAATTTGTTCACTTGTGCTTGTCCCTGTGATAGGAAATCCAGCAATATCTTTTATGTTTGGAAACTCTATGTCTTCTCCAGTCGCTTTTATTTGAAGTGTGACTACATCTCCTTGATAAAACATATTTTTATCAACAGTAGCTGCAACATTTGCAAATGCAATATTTGCAAATAATAAGATGAAAAAGACCCTACCAAGGCTTAATATTTTGCCCATTTTTTTCTCCACTATTTGAAATTGGTATAACCAAAGTTTTAATATCTCTATTTTCAAGTATTTGTGACCATTTTTTCTCTTCTAAATCTGAAAGCTCACCTGCTTTTCTTACCTGATTTTGCACTTTTTCTTTTTGTATTTTATCTTGATTTAATTGTTGATCTTTATTTTTCATCTCCTCGTTTTGTTTGGTACTTTCTTTATTTGTACTTTCTTTCTTTGAGTTATCATTTTGATTTTCTTTATTTGCATCACTATTGTTTTCCTTTTTATTTTCCTCTTTTTTATTCTCTTGTTTCTTTTGTTTGAGAAGTTCAAGATTAAATAAAGTGTCTTTATCATTTTTTATTGTAAGTGCTTTTTCATAGTTTTTGATCGCTTCATCTTTATTCCCCATCTTCGCATAGCTATTCCCAAGATTATGTAAAGTTTGATAGAGTAATTTTGTATCTTTTATATTTTTATAACTATTTATAGCTTTCTCATAATTTTTTTCTTTATAAGAAAGGTTTCCCATATTATAATGTATCTCATCGGTTTTATTATCTATTTGTTTATAATAATAAAGTGCCTCACTCGTTTTCCCTTCTTTTACAAAACTATCTGCCTTATAGAGATAAAAATAATCTAAAGGATTTCCATAAAGAGATATTTGTATAACGAACAACAACAATATCCTTTTCATTTTTTTCTCCTAAAACTACTGATTTTTTTAAAACCACTTATTGCTACCATAAAAAATAAAAGTCCAATAAAAAGTGGAATATAAAACAACTCAACATTATCACTAATCACAGCATCTCCAATTTTTCTTGCTTCTGATTTCTCCCTTATTGCATCTAAAAGGTTTTCTATATCTTTGTCTTGTGGAGAATATTCCAAATAAGCTCCACCAGTTTCAAAAGCTAATTGTTTAATATTTTCATTTAGTTTTGTAATGACAATATTTCCCTTATCATCTTTTAAAACATCGCCATTGTTATCTATCGCACTCCCTTTTTTTGTCCCAATTGCATATATAAAAACTTTAATATTGTTGTTTTTTGCAAAAGCTATCTCTTGTGCAAAATTATCATTATCACAACCATCAGTAAAAATCAATAAAGATTTATCTTTTGTTCCCTCAAATAATTTTGCAGTCGATTGTAAAGCTTCATCTACTAAAGAGCCATTTACACTTATTGAGTCTAAACTAAGGTTATCCACAAGGTATTTTACTGTTCCATAATCACTTGTAAGTGGTGCAATCAAAAAAGATTTACTGCTAAATGCAATGGCACCAATTTTTTCATTTTGGAGATTCGTAAGCATTTGAAAAAACTTATTTTTAGCGAATAAAAGTCGATTAGGATAGACATCAGTTGCCATCATAGATTTTGAAATATCAAATGCCACCACTAAAGATACAGAACTTTGTGAAACTGTTATTGGTTTGTTTTCTATCACAGGACGAGCCAATGCAATAACTAAAAAAATGAAACTAAGTGTCAAAAGAAGTAAGTTCAATTTTGTTTGATTTTTCCCAATAATGATTCTTTTAAGCATCTTCGCTTCAAAATAGGATTCATAATTTTTTTCTTTCCCCTTGATAAAGAATAAAATCAAAAGTAAAAAAAGTACTAAAAAAGCATATGGATTAAAAAAACTCATGAATTTTTCCTATTGATAAGAAGTAAAATAAATAAAAGCCCAATTGCCACATCAAGTGGATATTGATAAAGATAAGTTTTTTGGACAAGTTGGTCTGTTTCTATTTTACTTTTTTCTAAAGTATCAATCTCTTTATAAATATGGTTTAACTCCTCTTTCGTTGTAGCTTGATAAAACTTCCCTTTTGTTGCATCTGCAATTTGTTTTAGACTCAAAGGATCAAAATCACCAGTTTGCCCAATCCCAACCGTATAAACTTTTATACCATATTTTTTTGCGACACTTATAGCTACTTCTATGGGGATTGTATTAGCATTATCCATCCCATCAGTTAGAAGTATCGCTACTTTATTTTTTGAAGAACTACCTTTAAAAAGATTACTACTCATATATAAAGCTTCATAAAGTGCTGTTTGTCTTTGCCCTGCAACTCCTACTTCTAAAAGATTTAAGAGATAAGTAAAAGTTGTTTTATCATAAGTAAGTGGTACTGCAACATAAGCAAAGTCAGCAAATACACTAAGGGCCAATCTATCAGTTGCTCTTTTTTGTATAAAATCAGTCAATATCTCTTTTGCAATACCAAATTTATTGTTTTCAGTCATACTGCCACTTGCGTCAACAATGAGGGAGATTTCATAACCATCTTTCTCATTGAGAGCCATGTCCTCTTTTTTTACAGGATTTGCCAATGCAATAATTAAAAAGAAAAATACTAAAAATCGTAAAACTTTTAAAAGGTAACCTTGATGTTTTGTTGCAGATTTAAGCATCAACATATTTGAAAAATAGATACTTTGAGCTTTCTCTTTACAATAATAAATGCATATCGGATAGATAAAAAGAGCTAATAAAACTGATGGGAAAAGAAAAGTAATACCAAAAAAATTCATCGTATTCTCACTTTTATATAATCTTTTATTTGTTCTTTCAATTCAGTATCAATTTTAGGAATATTTTGCTTATACTTAAAAGGTTCAAGCTGTTTTACAATTTTAAAAAACTCATCGCTAAAATGCTCTTCAAGTGTTATATAACCATGCTTTGTAAACTCATAGGCTATTTGCTTATCTTCCATCTCAAAATCAAATGATTTAAGATAGAGTACAGACACTTTTCTTTTATCTATTTTTTTACTTTTCATCAGCAATTTATAGAGTAAGAAAAATAATCCTAAAAGAGTCACAACACCTATAACAATGAGTATATTATCAATAAAAGAACTATCAATTATCTCTATATTTGGTTTTATATCTTTTAATTCTTCCATCTTATCTATCTTTTATAAGTTCAAATAGTTTTGAAACAACATCATCATCTGTATAGATTTTTTTGTTTCTTACTTTAAATTTTTTAAAAATATTGAAAAGTTTATCATCGTGTTCTTTGAAAAGTTCTTCATATTTTTTAAGACTTCCTTCATCTAAAAAGATATTTTCATTATCCATTGAAGAGGTGTCTTGAATATTAAAGTCTCCTAATAATTTTACATTTTCTTCAAATCTATCTCTTACTACAACAGCATATATTTCATGCTTAGCACTTAAAAATCTAAGTGTTGGTAGTTCTAAAAAATCTCCAATTAAAAAAATAATTGATTTTTGTTTTATGGTTGAAATAAGATAATTTTCAAGATTTTGGAAATTAATATTTTTCCCCAATGGATTTAATTTATTTACAAATTTAATATCTTGTTCTATTATCATTTTATTTTTTGAGAGATAATTTTCTCCCTCAACTTTTGTACTAAAAAATAAAGTTGATACTAAGTCTTTTTTACTAAGTGCTGCAAAAGAGAGATTTGCTAAAACTTCACTCATTGTATCTTTTTTAGCTCTATAACTTCCAAAATATATTCCACCACTTATTAAAAATACAAATACAAAGTGAAGCTTTTTATCCTCACTAAAGATATTAACACAAGGTGTCCCAGTCCTTGCAGTTACTTTCCAATTAAGGTGTCTAATATCATCACTTGTATTATATTCTCTTAGTTCTCTAAAATCTAATCCATTTCCACTAAAGATAGAACTATGCTCACCACTTAGGTGAGAAAAAATCCTTTGTTTAGTTGTCAGTTGTAAGTTATTTTGATACAACTTGCTATTAGCTATTTTACCCATTATGGTTTTGGAAGTTTCTCTATAATTTTTTGGATGATATCATCTGTTGTGATATCATTTGCTATAGCTTGATAGTTCAAGATTATTCTATGTCTTAGAACTAAAAAAGCAACTTTAGCAATATCATAAGGGGTAACAAAATCTTTCCCCTCTAAAAAGGCATAAGCCTTAGATGCTTTATACAAATCTATACTCGCTCTTGGGCTTGCTCCAAAGTCTATATATTGTTTTAATTCAGGGAGTCCATAGTTTTCAGGATTTCTAGTTGCAAAGATAATCTCTAGGATATACCTTGAAAGTTCATCATCGATATGAACATCTTTTATTTTTTGTTTGATAGCGATAAAATCATCAAATCCAAGTACTTTATTAATAGTTTCAAATCCTTTTTTAGCAACTCTTTGCACTATCTCAAATTCCTCTTCAATCGTATTGTAGGAAACTTTTATTTTTAGCATAAATCTATCCAAACTTGCTTCAGGAAGTTCATAAGTCCCCTCTTGTTCTACTGGATTAGCGGTTGCTAAAACCATAAAAGGATATGGAAGTTTAAAAGTATCATCACCAATAGTAACTTGTTTTTCTGCCATAGCTTCAAGTAAAGCTGATTGTACTTTCGCCCCTGCTCTATTTATCTCATCAGCTAAAAGAAGATTAGCAAAAATTGGTCCATGTTTGATTTTGAAATCATTATTTTTTAAATCAAGTATTTCACTCCCCGTAATATCACTTGGAAGTAAATCAGGGGTAAATTGAACTCTTTTAAAACTAAACCCTAAAGCTTTTGCCAAAGAGTTAATAGCTGTAGTTTTTGCTAGTCCAGGCATCCCCTCTACAAAGATATGCCCCTCACAAAAAAGTGCCATAAGCATCCCATCTAGAAGCTCATCTTGCCCTACGATTACTTTTTTTATCTCTTCTTTTATTGTTGTTATCATAAGTTGTTCCTAGAATTCAAAAATATTTAAATGATTATAACAAACAAAACTAAATGAAATCTTCGTCTTTCAAAGTGAAATTACTTCATTAAGGATTAAGTTATTTTTCTGTAAAATCGCGAACTTTTATCAGATGAAGGGCGATAGGAAAATATAGCTCGACCTTTCACATATAAAACACAAAAAATACAAAAAAAAGGTACCAAAATGAAAAAAGATATACACCCAGACTATAAAGTTTGTCAAGTAAGTTGTGCTTGTGGAAACAGCTTTGAAACAAAATCAAATGTTGAAACTATGAGAATAGATATTTGTGCTGCTTGTCATCCATTCTTTACAGGTGAGCAAAAAATCGTAGATGCTGCTGGAAGAGTTGAAAAATTCAACGCAAAATACGCTGCTAAAAAATAAGTAGTGCTTACTTTTGTTCCTACTCCAATAGGAAACTTGGAGGATATATCTTTTAGAACTCTTAAAGCTCTAAAAGATGCGGAACTTATACTCTGTGAAGACACAAGAGTTACAAAACAACTTCTCAATCTTATCAATCAAAAGCTCAACTTTCAAATCGATACAACATCAAAACAATTTTTAAGTGTCCATTCTCATAATGAAGAAAAATTTACTTCAAATGAATTTATTTCTACTTTTAACGAAAAAAATTGTGCTTATGTCAGTGATGCTGGGATGCCATGTGTAAGTGATCCTGGAGCTATTTTGGTTGAACTATGTATCAAAAATAGTATCCCTTATGATGTTATTCCTGGGGCAAATGCACTTTTAACAGCTTATGCTATGAGTGGATTTAACCAAAAAGAATTTTTGTTTTATGGATTTTTGCCCCATAAAGCTGGAAATAGAAAATCACCACTTAGTGAACTTATGAATAGCCAATACCTCACTATTTTGTATGAATCACCACATAGAATCAACCAACTACTAGAAGAAATAAATGCACTTAATCCCAATAAAGAAGTTTTTTTAGTAAAAGAACTTACTAAAATGTATCAAAAGTCATTTAAAGGGAAAATTTCTGATATTGTAGAAACATTTAAAAGTGTTGATACGAGAGGTGAATGGGTTGTAATACTTGGAAGCGTCGAAAAGAAAGAGGGGGAAACGCTTACTCTTGAGGATATTAAAGAGTTAAGCCTTCCACCAAAACAAAAAGCAAAACTCCTAGCCAAAATGACAGGAAAAAGTATCAAAGAGATTTACGAAACTCTTTAAATGTAGGATATTTTAACTAACAATCCAAAGTGCCACTAAGACCACAAAAAGTATCGGTGGTGTGACAATCAAACCAAATTTACTATATTCCCAAAATCCTATCTTCACACCTTTCCCAGCTAAAACATGAAGCCATAATAGTGTAGCTAAACTACCAAATGGTGTCATTTTTGGTCCAAGATTACATCCTATGATATTTGCATAGGCAAGTGCTTGATTTGGTAGATCCACTAAAGCTATATCCATAATCATCACTGTTGGCATATTGTTCATAATAGCACTCAAAAAGGCACTGATAAACCCTGTTCCAACTATCGCAATAAAATCCCCTTGCGTAGCTAGATCTTTTAGTACTTCACTTAAAATCTCTGTAAGTCCAGCATTTTTAAGCCCATACACCACGATATAAAGTCCGATGCTAAACCACACCACTTGCCATGGAGCGGTTTTGATAGTTAGACCTGCCCTAGCTACTTTCATAAAAGATGCTATGCTTAAAAAAAGCAGTGCACCTCCTAGTGCAAAAAGAGAAATCGGTAAATCATAAGCATCTCCGATAAAATACGCAATAAGTAAAAGTGCTAAAAATACCCACGAAGCATAAAAAAGTGGTTTACTTTTAAGGACATCATCTGGATTTTTCAAAAGTGTGATATCGATAGTTTTTGGGATGTCATTTTTAAGCACCAACCAAAGTACCAAAATAGAGATAGCAACACTTATCACAAAAGGGAACAACATCGTTTCTAAATAAGAGACAAAGCCAATATCAAAATAGTTTGCTGTTACGATATTTGTAAGATTTGAAAATACAAATGGCAACGATGCTGAGTCACTGATAAATCCACCTGCAAGTAAAAATGCTATGATAGTTTTGAAATTGAGCTGTAAAATTCTCATTTTTGCTAACAATATAGGGGTCAAAATAAGTGCAGCACCATCGTTTGCAAAAAGCGCTGAGACAAAAGCACCCAAAAGCAAAGCATAGACAAACATCAAATGCCCATTTCCACGACTCAGTTTTGCCATTTTGATAGCACACCACTCAAAAAATCCTATCTCATCAAGTACCATAGAGAGAATAATGATACCAATAAATGCTAAAGTAGCATCCCAAACGATATCGGTTACTATCAAAACATCCCCAAAACTTACTGTTCCAACTGCAAGTGATACAACTGCCCCTAAAATGGCGATTGTCCCAATTTGAAGTTTATATGGTTGGGTGATGATAGCGATAAGTGTAAGTAAAAAAATAAAGCTAGATGTTAACATAGATAAACCTTTGATAAAAATTTCAAAAGTATAACCTAAATACTTTTATATATCAAGATATATTGATATATAACTTGTAACCTAAAGGACGTTAGTTACAGTAACATTTCCATTCTCAACTGTTGCATAGATTGTAAAAATATAAGCATATTCGTGGTTTATTCCAACTTCAAGTTGATAGTTTCCATCTTGTGAGAGATCTTCCCACTTTTCAAAACCAACAACTTCATCTTCCCCTTCATAAGAGTATCTTTCAAATTTTTCTATGACACTCTCTGGAAAATTTGCCAAAGGGCAATCGTTAATGGTTTCTAAGTCTTTTATTACTTGTTTGAGTGTTTTTCTAAACACTAGTGTTTCGTTTTCACTTTCAAACATCGATTATTCTGCTTTTTGTAGAATAAATTTTTTCAACACTGCCATTCTTATAGCAACACCATTTTCAACTTGTTTAAGAACTTTACTTCTTGGATCAAGGAGCATCTCATCACTAATATCTATATTTCTATTTACTGGACCTGGATGGAGTAATAAAATATCTCTATTACCCATAAGTTTTTTTGTAATACAGTATTTTTTGACATATTTTTCTTTTTGTTTTGCTTGTTTTTCAAGAGTTGCAGTTATTTCATGCCTTTCGTGTTGTACTCTTAAACTCATAATAATATCAAGTTCATCAAGGACTTTTTTGATATTTGTTACAGTCTTGTATGGAGAAGTAACTTTAAATCTTTTAGGTGCTACAAGAATAGGATTAAGTCCAAATCTAGGGAGTAACTCTAAGTTTGAAGTAGCTACTCTTGAGTTTGCAATATCCCCTACAATAGCTATATTTTTCCCCTCAATATCCCCATTAAAATGTTCATCAATGGTAAAAAGATCAAGTAAAGCTTGTGTTGGATGGGCATTTTTTCCATCACCTGCATTGATAATAGGACAACTTACATAGCTTTTCAAACTCTCTGGTAATCCACAATCTTTATGTCGGATGATGATAGCATCAGGTTTCATAGCATTCAGATTTGCAACAGTATCTTCTACTGTTTCCCCTTTATTAGTAGAACTTGTGTGAACCTCAAGATTTACTACATGGGCACCAAGCCTTTTGGCAGCTATCTCAAAGCTACTTCTTGTTCTTGTTGAACTCTCAAAAAAAAGTGTTACAATGAGTTTTCCATCAAGTATATTATTTGAGGTTAAGTCACTAAATAATCGAGCATCTTCAAATAAACTTTCAATTTCACTATTGGTTAAATCATTTGGGGTTATGAGGTGTTTCATCTTTTGACCTTTTGAATTTTTTTTCGATTATAGCAAAAACAATTTTAGAGAATGACAAGTACGTCACATCAATTAATAATCTGTATATAGGGACTAGCATTAAGATTATTGTATTATAAATTTAATTTAAGCTCTTAAAGAAAGGTTTAAGTGTTTCTGATAAGATTTCCAAAATTTCAAGTAAAAAGGAAAGAAAAAATGTACAATAGAGAATATCTATCGGATGGAAAATCTAGCAGTGAAACATATTCAAGTTATGAGTCACAAGCTAGTTCAAGACCTGAAAATCTTATAGGATTTTTAAGAGCTACATATCAATTATTTGCAAGTAGTTTATTAGCTGCGACAGTTGGAGCGTATATTGGACTTGGGATGGCTTCAGTTATTTCTAGTTGGTATTGGGGACTTGTAATTTTAGAATTTGCTTTACTTTTTGGTTTGTATGCGGTTAAAGAAAAACCAGGGGTAAATTTAGCAGTGTTATTTGCCTTTACTTTTGTAAGTGGACTTACTTTAACTCCACTACTCAGTTCAGTATTTAATATGGCTGGAGGAGCATCTATCGTTGCTCAAGCATTTTTGATGACATCGGTTGCTTTTGGTGGAATTTCAATGTTTGCTATGACTACGAAAAGAGATTTCAGTGGTATGGGAAAAATGTTGTTTATCGCAGTGATTATTTTAATTGTTGGTTCAATCAGTAATATTTTTATTGGTTCACCAATATTACAACTTGGTATCGCTATGATTGGTGCTTTAGTATTTAGTGCATTTATCCTTTATGATACACAACAAATTATTCAAGGTGGTTTTTCAACTCCAATAGAAGCAGCGATTGCTCTTTATTTGGATTTCTTTAACCTTTTCGTTTCGCTTCTTCAAATTCTCGCTTCATTTGCTGGCAGCAGGGATGAATAAAGAAAATCTTAGGCTAATAGATGCAAATCTAAATAGACTAAGAGAAGGTATAAGAGTTGTTGAGGATATATTTCGATATATCTTCAACGATAAAGTTACCGCTTCCAGACTAAAAACAATTCGGCATCTTGCACGAATAGAAAACTATCAAGAACTGCTAGAATCAAGAGATATCAAAAATGATGTTTTAAAATCTTCAACTTCAAGTGAACAAACAAGGGAAAATTTAAAATCTATATTGATTGCAAATTTTAAAAGAGCACAAGAGAGTGCTAGAGTTTTAGAAGAATTTGGAAAACTATTCTCCTCAAAAGAGAGTGAAAATTTTAAATATATTCGATATGAACTCTATGATATTGAGAAAAGTATAACCTTATTAAAGATATAATGCCAACTATTTAAAAATAAAAGGCATACGATGTTCAAAAATCCATTCTTAGCATTAGCATTAACTACATCATTATTTGCAGATGTTACTATGTGTTATAAAGAAAATTTTACAACACCTTCAAAACTAGAAACTATAGCACTTGATGGTGGAGAGTGTAATGGAAAATATTCAGTTACTGATATGAAGAAGAATGGTTGGAGTATCAAAGATATTTCAACTTCAAAAGGTGAAAATGGATTGAACTATAGTTATGTTTTTTCTAAAGATAGCTTAGTTGTTTCTCCTTCGGCAGTTCAAGTGATTTCAAGTGAAAATTTAAAACAACAAATGGCTGTTTTGGAACAAGAGAAAATAGCACAAGAAAAAATCAATAAAGAAACAAATGCGATAGCAAATGGAAAAAGAATATATGAAAATCAATGTGCAAGATGTCATGGAATGCATGGAGAGTTGGCACCATATACATCTAAAAAATTAGTTGGGATGGATAGCGACGAGTTTGATGACTCTATGAGAGCATATGGGCTTAACCAAAAAAATAGTTCAGCAGCAATTATAATGGGACCTTATTCTCTTATTTCAATTGAGAAAAAAGATGTCATAAAATATTTAGAAAGTATTGATGTACTAAAACCAGCAAAAAAATAAAAAAACAATAGAGAGAATAAAAATGACAAAATATATATTTGTGACAGGTGGAGTTTTAAGTAGTTTAGGAAAAGGTATCACAAGTGCAAGTATCGCAAGCCTTCTAAAACAAAGTGGTTATGATGTTAGTATGCTGAAAATTGACCCATATCTCAATGTAGACCCAGGAACTATGAGTCCATTAGAACATGGTGAAGTGTATGTTACTGAAGATGGTGGTGAAACAGACCTTGACCTTGGGCATTATGAGAGATTTTTGGATAGAACTCTTGGCAAAATGAATAACTTTACAACAGGGCAAGTGTATAGTGCTGTTATTAAAAGAGAAAGAGAAGGGGGATATTTAGGGAAAACTATTCAAGTTATCCCTCATATCGTTGATGAGATAAAAAGCAGAATCTATGAAGCTGGAAAAGGGCATGAGTTTTTGATAGTTGAGCTTGGTGGAACTGTTGGAGATATCGAAGGGCTACCTTTTATGGAAGCAGTAAGAGAAGTAAGACACGAAAATCCAAAAACAACAACAATGAATATCCATGTAACTTTAGTTCCATACATAGCAGCAGCAGGGGAACTTAAAACTAAACCAACACAACACAGTGTTCAAGAACTTAGAAGAATTGGTATTATGCCTCATATGTTGGTATGTAGAACAGAAAAGAAACTTCCAAGTGATTTAAAAAGAAAACTTGCATATAGTTGTGATGTCGATGAAGATAGTGTCATTGAAGCTGGAGATGCAGCTAGTATTTATGCTGTCCCTATGAATTTTCTAAAAGAGGGGATTTTAGAACCAATAGCTAAACATTTTGAGATGGAAAAAATGAAGCCAGATATGGATAAATGGGATAATCTTGTAAAACATATCGTTCATCCAAAAGATGAGGTAAACATCGCTTTTGTTGGAAAATATCTTGAACTCAAAGAAGCCTATAAATCACTTCAAGAAGCACTTGTCCATTGTGGAGCACACCTAAACGCTAAGATAAATATTAATTGGTGTGATAGTGAAAAAATAGAGGAAAAAGGAGCTGCAGCAATTATAAGTGACAGTGACTGTGTTCTTGTTGCTGGCGGATTTGGTCATAGAGGGGTTGAGGGTAAAATCGAGGCTATTAAATTTGCAAGGGAAAACAATATTCCATATCTAGGAATCTGCCTTGGAATGCAACTTTCGATTATAGAATACTTACGAAATGTTGTAGGTATCAAAGAAGCTAACAGTGTTGAATTTGATAAAGATACAAGTGAACCAGCTATCTATCTTATTGAACAATTTATGGATACGAGTGGTAATCACCAACTCAGAACTCATACTTCACCAATGGGTGGGACTATGAGACTTGGAGGGTATCCGTTTGTTGCAAAAGCTGGGTCAATTTTAGAAAAAGCATATGGACCTGGTATCAGTAGTGAAAGACATAGACATAGATATGAAGCAAATCCAAAATATAAAGAGATGTTAGAGAAAGCTGGAATGGTAGTAACTGGTGAGTCAGATGGACTTATTGAAGTTGTTGAAATACCAGCACATAAATGGTTTGTTGGGGTACAATTCCATCCTGAATTTAAAAGTAGTCTCCAAACTCCAAACCCAATCATTTTAGCTTTTGTAGAAGCTGGATTGAACGCAAAAAATTCTTAATATTTTCTAGAGAAATTAGCTAAAAATAGCTAATTTTCCCTCTGGGATCCTTGATGGTTTTCCATCTTTTAAAAATACCAAAGTAACAATAGTTTTAAAAATATTTTCTTCCCCTCTTGTGATAAGTTGCTCTATTTGAAGCGATGCTTTTTTAAGTTCAATCACTTTTGTAGTCACCTCTAAAATATCCCCAAATTTAGCAGAAGATATAAAGTCACACTCCATATGCTTTACCACAAAAAATTGATTTTCTTCGTGTGGGCTTAACCCTTTTTGAAAAAATAACTCACTCCTCGCCCTTTCACAAAAGTTAAGATAGTTGCTATGATAGACTATACCACCACAATCTGTATCTTCATAATAAACTCGTATCTGCACCTTATAAACCCCTATTTTTAGGGCTTTAGCACTTTTAATTCCGAGAAAGTGCCCATAATCGTGCCCATTTTTTCAATATTTCTTATTCTTACTTCATCATCTTCTTTGATAAATTTTGTATATGTTGAGAGGGTAATTGAAACATTTTTATGTCCAAGCATATTAGACACCCAAACAATATCTGCACCTCGGCTTATCATCTGTGAAGCAAAAGTATGTCTTAGATTATACAATGGTCTCTCTTTCACACCGCTTTGTTTTATAATCTCTCTAAATCTCTTGCCTATGATATCATGACCATAGAAAGGTTCATTTGATTGATT
>RRZU010015809.1_pt1 | contig 25693 bp, 20 predicted proteins | sample 2165561 | NCBI WGS metagenome assembly RRZU01 (sample SAMN10456909, study PRJNA506462) | wastewater metagenome | isolation source: wastewater sludge | place: USA: Moscow, Idaho | reverse complement strand
GGGCTGATTATTGGAAGGGTCTCGAAAAGCAAGCCGCATAACCAGAGCATTTCGCTGGCGCATCACTTTGAATCACACCCCAGGGCTGCCTGAAGGCTTGCTTTTCTCTTTGCACTCGGTTCTAATGGGGCATCTTGGACTGGAGACTGATGATCATGTACCGTTCCGACAATCCCCATCGACTGGTTGTGCTTCCGGTTGCTGGTTTTGCCGTGGGCCATGCTTCGGTAGCTGTACTGGTGGTACGCGCAGGGCCTGATACACCGTCGAGGGTCGAAACAAGATAAGTCGAAGCACAGCAAATTCCACAAACCCCCGCCGGTGCAAACCGAGCGGGGGTTTCGTATTTCCGGACCAACGCTTTTGAGGAGATTCCCTTGTCCCAACCAACCCCCGAAACCCTCACCGGAGCACAGATCGTTGTCCGTCTGCTCGAACGACAGGGCGTCCGTACGCTGGCCGGCATTCCTGGTGGTGCCATCCTGCCGATTTACGATGCCTTGTCGAAGTCAGTGCTGATCCATCATGTCCTTGCCAGGCACGAGCAGGGCGGCGGCTTCTTGGCCCAGGGGATGGCGCGCGCCACCGGCATGCCGGCAGTCTGCATGGCGTCTTCCGGCCCCGGCGCGACCAATCTGCTGACGGCGATTGCCGACGCCAAGCTGGATTCGATTCCGCTGGTGGCGATCACCGGGCAGGTGCCCAGGGCGATGATCGGTACCGATGCCTTTCAGGAAGTCGATACCTATGGTTTGAGCATCCCGATCACCAAGCACAACTTCCTGGTCAGTTCGGCAGACGACCTGTTGAGCGTCATTCCGCAGGCCTTCCGCATCGCCGCTTCGGGGCGTCCCGGGCCGGTGCTGGTCGATATTCCCAAGGATGTGCAGAACCAGCTCGTCGAGGTCAGCGAGTGGCCCGATCCGGGCTGCGCCGATCCCGTCCCGGCGCCGGCAGCCGAACTGATCGACCGTGCTGCTGCGATGATCAACGCGGCCACCAGGCCGATTCTCTACCTCGGGGGAGGCGTCGTGCATTCGGGCGCTTCCGGAACGGCGGTGGCTCTTGCCGAAAAGGCCCGCCTGCCGACGGTCATGACCTTGATGGCGCTCGGCGCGATGCCGGTCGATCACCCCTTGTCGCTGGGCATGCTCGGCATGCACGGGGCGCGCTGCACCAACCTTGCGCTCGACGAGTGTGACCTGCTGATTGCCGTTGGCGCTCGCTTCGACGACCGGGCGACCGGCAAGGTCGCCGGTTTCTGCCCGCAGGCAAAAATCATCCACATCGACATCGATCCTTCCGAACTCGACAAGATCAAGACCGCGCACATCGGTATCGCCGGCGACGTCGGTACGGTCCTGCAGAGCTTGCTGCCGGCGATCGCAGCGCCGGTGCACGACGACTGGCTGGCGCGTGTGGCCAGCCTGAAGGCGGAGCATCCGCTGCGCATGCCCGGCATCGATGATCCGCGCACCCCCTATGGCCTGATCCGTGCGGTTGCCGATTGCCTCGACGATGCCGCGACAATCACCACCGATGTCGGTCAGCACCAGATGTGGGTTGCGCAGGCGTATCCGCTACGCCGCCCCCGGCAGTGGCTGACCTCCGGCGGTCTCGGCACGATGGGATTCGGCATGCCGGCAGCGATCGGTGCCGCCCTGGCCGAACCCGAGCGCACGGTAGTCTGCTTCACTGGCGACGGCAGCATCTTGATGAATGTCCAGGAGTTGGTGACTGCCGCCGAGGAAAACGTCAATGTCAAGATCGTGCTCATGAACAACTCGTCGCTGGGCCTGGTTTTCCAGCAACAGACGCTGTTTTACGGCGAACGCATCTACGCTTCGAAATTCAAGGGCATGCCCGACTTCATCCGGGTCGCCGAGGGATTCGGGGTGCCTGCCATCGACCTTGACCAGGAGAGCGATCCGCTGGCGGCTCTGGCCAGGGCGCTGTCGACATCCGGGCCGATGCTGATCCACGCCAGCATCGCGATGCACGAACAGGTATTGCCGATGGTGCCGCCGGGTGCGGCCAACAAGGAAATGATCGGAGGCTGAAGATGAACTCGATTTCACGAAGTGAAAACCAGGCACTGGCGCGTACGGTGCTTGAACTGGACGTCAACAACCACCCCGGCGTCATGTCGCACGTCGTCGGCCTGTTCTCCCGCCGTTCGTACAACGTCGAAGGCATCCTGGTGATGCCGGTGGGCAATGGCGACACCAGCCGCATCTGGCTGCTGGTCAATGAAGACGAACGCCTCGATCAGATGGTGAAGCAGATCGAAAAGCTCGAAGATGTGCTCGCGGTGCATCGGCACGGCGCCGAGCACGAGGTGTTTGTACGGCTGGAGGAGTTTTTTCGCTAACGGCCATGACTATTTCAGGCACCCCCGATCATGAAAGTCCTGACCGTTTCCCTCTCCCCCAACCCCTCCCCCGCGAGGGGGAGGGGAGATTCGTGAGTCGCATACGCGACTTTCACATTAACGGCCATGACTTATTCAGGCACCCCAGATGAAATGACTGCAAAACAATGGGTTACCGGCAGAGCAAATGTACCCCGTGGCTCTGCCGCTTGACCTGTTCGGTCATCTTGAGACGAACAATCCGGCCATAGGCGCCGGGATGGACTTTGCCTGCGGCGTGGCAGGCCGGCGCCTGGGTACACACTCCCCACGTAGGCCGCCGGGCAACGGTACTTGAGCGTGTCTCGATCGGCTGCGAAGCCCTGAAAGACCAGGTCGGCGGGTGATCGACAGCGGCTCGCGCCAGATCGCCTACTAGATTCCCCTGATCAAAATCGGCGAGTGTCTCTTCGAAACGGTGGACAGCATAGCGATTTCCTCGCCGCTGCTCTGCACAAACGCGGCTGCGCATGCGGCGAGGCAAAATCTGTCAAAAGGGAAACGAGCAGCCATTGACGCTTTCCCGGATAATGCGCGCGGGCCGATTGCTGTTTCTCTCTGTTTCCCCGCTAGGAACCTCATGGCAAGCATTCTGATCGTTGACGATGTCCCCGAAACCCTGGCGCTCCTGTGCGGCCTGTTGAGCCCCATCCATCAGGTGCGCGCAGTCACTTCCGGGCGGCGCGCCTTGCAGGCGGCAGCCGAACAGCCGCAACCCGATCTGATCCTGCTCGACGTGATGATGCCGGAAATGGACGGCTACGAGGTGATTCGGCGCCTGCTGTCCAACCCCGCCACGGTAGACATCCCGGTCATCTTCGTCAGCGCTCTCGAACAAGCCGACGAGGAGGAGCACGGTCTGGCCCTCGGCGCGGTGGACTACATCACCAAACCGATCAGGCCGGCAATCGTCATTGCGCGCGTCAAGGCCCATCTCGACCTGAAAGCTGCCCGCGACCTGTTGCAGGATCGCAACCGCTGTCTGGAAGGGGAAATCACCCGGCGCATGGCGGACAACCTCCTGATCCAGGATACCAGCATCCGCGCACTCGCCCGCCTGGCCGAGATCCGCGACCCGGAGACCGGCAACCACCTGCGCCGCACACAGGGCTATGTGCGCACGCTGGCGATGGAACTGTGCTCGCACCCGCGTTTCGCCGATTTCCTGACACCACGCCGCATCGAGGTGCTCATCAAGTCGGCACCTCTGCACGACATCGGGAAAGTCGGCATCAAGGACCACATTCTGCGCAAACGCGGCAAGCTGACGCCGGATGAGTGGGCCATCATGAAGACGCACAGCCAACTTGGCTATCAAGCACTCGAACAGGCCGAGCAGGGTGCCGAGTACCCGATCGAATTCTTGAGCATGGCCAAGGAGATCGCGCATTATCACCACGAGAAGTGGGATGGATCCGGCTACCCGGAAGGATTGACAGGGGACGCGATTCCGGTTTCTGCACGCATCATGGCGCTGGCTGACGTCTTCGATGCATTGATCACGCAACGGGTCTACAAGAGAGCTTTTTCCCTCGAAAAAGCGCTGCTGATCATCCACGAAGGGCGGGCGACTCATTTCGACCCGGATGTGGTGAATGCCTTTTTCGCCCGTCAGGAGGAATTCATCCACATTGCCGCAAGGCATGCCGATGGCGAGACGGACGTGCTGAGCCAAGCCGCCATCGCGATACCCGGAGTAGAATCGAGCCCTTGGTCGAACCAGGCCAGGAGCCAGGAGAATATTGCATGACCTTGCAGAGCAAGCCCAATACCGACGACGTTCGCATTCGAGAAATCAAGGAACTGGTGCCGCCAGCGCACGTCTTCCGTGAATTTCCGGTTGGTGTGCGTGCGGCAACGACGACCTATGAAGCGCGCCAGGGTATCCACCGCATCCTGCATGGCGCCGACAACCGCTTGCTGGTGGTGCTTGGACCCTGCTCGATTCACGACGTCGATTCGGCCGTTGAATACGCTAAGAGACTGCAGAAGGAAGTTCCCCGTTTCGTCAACGATCTGCTGATCGTCATGCGCGTGTACTTTGAAAAACCGCGCACGACGGTCGGATGGAAGGGCCTGATCAACGATCCTCGTCTCGACAACAGCTTCCGGATCAATGAGGGACTGCGCCTGGCGCGTGGCCTGCTTCTCGAAATCAACGACCTGGGCCTGCCCTGTGCGACCGAGTTCCTCGATACGATCACCCCGCAATATACGGCTGACCTGATTGCCTGGGGGGCGATCGGCGCGCGTACCACGGAATCACAGGTGCATCGTGAACTGGCTTCCGGCTTGTCTTGCCCGGTCGGCTTCAAGAACGGCACCGATGGCAACATCCGCATCGCCATCGACGCCATCCGTGCGGCGCAATCACCGCACCATTTTCTTTCGGTGACCAAGGCGGGCCATTCGGCAATCGTGTCTACGGCCGGCAACGAGGACTGCCACGTGATCCTGCGCGGCGGCAAGGAGCCGAACTACGACGCCACGCATGTCGACGCCGCCTGCAAGGAAATCGCCGCCGCCGGCCTCGCCGCACGCCTGATGATCGATGCCTCGCATGCCAACAGCAACAAGCTTTTCAAGATGCAGATCGAGGTCGCCAGGGACACCGCCAGCCAGATCGCGGCCGGCGACGAACGCATCGTCGGCGTGATGGTTGAATCGCACCTCGTTGAAGGACGTCAGGATCTCGTTCCCGGTCAGGATCTGGAGTACGGCAAGAGCATTACCGATGCCTGTCTGGGATGGGAGGACTCGCTGGTAGTCCTGGAGAGCCTCGCCAAAGGGGTTCGCGCACGCCGGCTGGTCAAAGCGGCGCAGTAATTCGCCGGGCTGATCGAGCGGCTTCGGGAACGCGAACGCAACAGCCGGGTTACTGTGGCTGTCGCCAAATACTGGTCATGCAGCCACGCACGGGAACCTGCCAGAACTGCTTAACGCAGCTTGATTTCCTTGTAAATTACGTGCTTGCGTGCTTTGGGATCGTACTTTTTGATTTCCATCTTGCCGGGCATCGTGCGCTTGTTCTTGGTCGTGGTGTAAAAGTGGCCGGTACCGGCGGTCGACTCAAGCTTGATCTTGTCACGCATGGCTGTTCTCCTTGTCAGATCTCGCCGCGGGCGCGCAAGTCGGCGAGCACGGCGTCGATGCCATTCTTGTCAATCGTTCGTAAACCGGCGTTCGATACGCGCAAGCGGAGCCAGCGGTTTTCGCTCTCGATCCAGAAACGGCGATACTGTAAGTTCGGAAGGAAGCGGCGCTTCGTTCTATTGTTGGCATGGGAAACATTGTTCCCTGCCATCGGGCCCTTGCCCGTAACCTGGCAAACACGCGCCATGATCAATACTCCAATTGTATTTGGGGAAGAAAGCCCGCGATTCTAGCCCATGCAGGCGGTCGATTTCAAGCAATTTCCTGCCAGAGACATTTTCGATGCGTCGATTTTCCGGCGGCAAAATATACCCTACGCATTTTTGGCGCTGGCGTCGACCTACTGGCAGCCGTCGGAGGCGAGGCTGCGCTGGATTTTTGTCGTCGGCGCCCGGTTTTTTCCGGTTTGGACGATCCTTGGGCGCCACCCGTCCCCGCCGAAGAATCGCCGTCTGGTATGCCGGATACGAGGGAGTCGCCTGGAGGCGCTAACCGCTGGCCGGTCGTGGAGTCTGGACCAGTGAGCGCATTTGGTGAGTACACCCCTGCTGGATGTGCCCGAGCGCCATCGCGAGCATGACCGCGAAGGCCAGCCCTACGCGCAGCTTCATCTTGTTTCACCCAGGAATGGCAAGGGTTTGCGAGGAGCGAAAATGCCTTCAGGGGTTGTGTTGCCAACAGCGCCCGGCGGCGGCTTCAACTCGCCAGTTCGCACAGGGGATGCCGGTCCAGGCTCCTTGCCACCCAGCCGCGCATCGCGGCGGGCAATTGTCGCAGCGCGTTCTCGGCGTCTTCGCGGTTTGCGAACTCGGCGAAAACACAGGCACCGGAGCCGCTCATGCGCGCCGGGGCGAAGGCGGACAGCGCTGCGAGATGCTCGGCAATCGCCGGAAAGCGGGCACAGGCCACGGCTTCGAGGTCGTTGCCACCGAAGCCGGGGCGCCACGACGCCGGGGCGATCGCGAGCGAATCGCGTTTGAGTTCCGGCGCGCCAAAAATGACTGCGGTCGGCACCTGCAGCGGTGGTTCGAGGACCACATACCAGCACGCTGGCAATTCGACTGCCAGCAGGTTTTCACCGACGCCCTCGGCAAAAGCGTTGCGTCCGAAAACGAAGACCGGCACGTCGGCGCCAAGAGCGAGGCCGATTTCCTGCAGGCGCCGACGCGGCACATGCAGTTTCCAGAGGTGGTTGAGTGCCAGCAGGACCGTCGCCGCATCCGAACTGCCGCCACCGAGACCGCCGCCGAGCGGCAGCCGTTTTTCGATGCTGATATTGACGCCGGCCAGGCAATGAGTTTCGGCCTGCAACAGGCGGGCGGCGCGAACGCTCAGATCCTGATCGGGCGCGACACCTGCCAGCGGCGTCGCCAGACGCACCAGGCCGTCGGCACGTGGCGAAAAGCGCAGCCGGTCACCCTGTCCGAGAAAGCGAAACACCGTCTGCAACAGGTGGTAGCCATCGGCACGGCGGCCGACGACATGCAGGAAGAGGTTGAGTTTGGCGGGCGCCGGATAGACGCTTTGCCAGTCCCAGAATTGGCGGCTGGAAGTCATGGGATGCAGTCTACGGCAGGCAGCCGATTCGGCAGCGCAGTGGGCCACATCTGCCACTCTTCGATGCGCAGGCGCAGTGCAAAACCGCTTTCATGCTCGACGAAGAGGCGGCCGGGCAGGGCTTGCGGGTCGTCGCTGTCGTACTCGTAGTCGATCCGCCAGTCCTCGTGGCGCAGGGATAGCGGGCGGCCGAGGCTGTCCCGTGCCAGGTCGCCGCCGTCGGGATGGTGGCCACGCAGCCAGTCGAGCAGTTTGCTCAAGGGCAAGGGATACGCCAGGATCGACTGCAACAGTTCATCGGCAGTCGCTGCCGTATATGAACTGCCGTCGCTGGTGGCCAGGCGCGCACCACCGGCGTCGCTGACGATCTCGGCCAGGCCTTGCCCGAACGGCGAGGACAGCAGCAACTCGTCGCGGTCGCCGTCGTGACGCCAGTGCAGGCGACCAGGGTAGTTCTTGCCTTCCTGGCGAACCGAAAAGCGGCCGGCCAGTGCAAAGGCCTGCAGGTCGTCTCGCGCGACGGCGAGCGGCGCATGCGCGCTGGCCGCTGCCGGCAGGGTGGTACAGGAGCTCAGCCCTGGCAAGCCAAGGACGATCAGGAGTGCGATCAGGACTCGCGGCTGCATCGGAGCGCTGGCGCGACGGTCATGGAACGGCGCGGGTATTTGCCGGTCAGGGCGAGAACTTCCTGATCGCTTCGTTCAGTACCTCGTTTGCCGGATCCCTTTTGTGCGCTTCGCGCAGGGTCCGTTGCGCCTCTTCCTTGCGGCCGAGCATCCACAGTACTTCTCCGGTATGTGCTGCGATCTCGGGGTCGGGGCGCAGTGCAAGGGCGCGTTGCAAGAGAGCCAGCGCGCCTTCGTGATCCCCCTGCCGATACAGGACCCAGGCCATGCTGTCGAGAATGAAGGGGTCGTTGGGCGACAGTTGCAGCGCCTTTTCGACGAGCTGCCGGGCTTCGGGCAGCCGCAGGTTGCGATCGGCGTAGGAGTAACCGAGTGCGTTGTAGGCCTGCGCATTCTCCGGCTGCAGTTCGATCAGCTTCCTGAGACGGCTTTCCATGATTTCCACGCGTCCGAGCTTTTCCGCCAGCAGCGCCGACTCATAGAGCAGCTCTGGCTGCTCCGGCTGCGTGCTCAGTTCCTGGTCGAGCAGGGCAAGAGCCGCCTCGGTCTGCTTCGCATCGCGCAGCAGGGTGGCTTCTGTGATCGATAGCTGGACGCGCAACTGCGGGTTCTTTGTTGCCGCTTCGCGAAGCTGGCGTCTCGCCTCTTCGACCTTGCCTTGATTGCCGAGGATGCTGGCGCTGCGAAGCTGCGCCGGGAGATAGTGCTCGCCTGGGCCAACCTGCCGGTAATCGGCCAGCGCTTCGTCAGCACGCTTGCCTTCTTCGGCAAGCTGACCGAGGTAATAGTAGGCAGCGCTCTTGTCCGGGATGTCGAGCGTCACCAGGTGTTTGAACTGCGTTTCGGCAAGTTTCCGGTCGTTTTCCTGCAGAGCCAGGATGGCCACCGGGAAAACCACATCCGGGTTGTTCGGGTAGGTGAGCAGCAACTGCTCGAACTGCAATTTGGCTTCGCCATAACGCTTCTCGCCGACCAGTGCGCGCGCCAGATGCAGTTGTACTTCGCGCGCCTTCGGATGACGATCGACAAAACGTTGCAGGGCAGCGATGGCTTCGGCGGGTGACTTCTGGGCGAGTAGCTGTGCTTCCAGCAGTGCAGCAGCCTCCCAGTCCGGGCGCAACTCGAGTGCGCGCCGCGTTTCCGCAAGTGCGCGGGGGTTGTCGCCGGCTGCGCTGGCAGCCATGGCGATCGCGTAATGCGCTTCGGGCAGGTCCAGGAATGTCGCGCAGATCTTGATGATCAATTGCAGGACCGCCTGGCGATCCTGGCTGCGGGCAAACATCCGGTTCAGTGCCAGCAGGTTGCCCGGCAGCGCTTCCTTGTCGGCTTCCAGCATGCGAATCAGTTGCGGTGCCAGGCCATCGAACTGGTTGGACAGGATCATCACGCCGACCAGCACCTGTTGGGCACGCTTGGAATCCGGTTCGACCTGCAACCACAGGCGTGCGAGGTCGAGAACCAGATCGTAACGACGCGCGTAGCCAGCCACCTCGATCGCTCGCGCCAGGATTCCCGGGTCGCGGGTGCGCACGGCCAGGTCGGCATAGGCCTGGCTGGCGAACTCGGCTTTGCCTCGCTGCAGCGCCACTTCGGCGAGCAGCAGCTGATAGACCACCTGTCCGCTGAGTTCCTTGTAGTCCTTGTCGTCGAGGCGTGGCGCGAAGGCCTCCGGCGCATTGCGCTTGAACTCATGCGAAGTCGATTTGCGTTTCCCGGAGGGGGCGTCGCCGGCAGCCAGAGCGGGCACGCCGAAGGCCAGCGCCAGCGTCGTGCAGAGGAGAGTGTTCTTGATCGATTTCATGGTTTCCTTGCCTGCCGCGAACCATTGCAGGAACCGACGGCGACTTTGCGTCATAATTTGCGCATGTTATGGACTTTTCGCGGTAGCAGCAATGCCAGAACTCCCGGAAGTTGAAGTCAGCCGACAAGGATTGCTCTCCTGCTTGTCCCGACAACCGATCATCGGCGCGGTGGTGCGCACGCCGCGGTTGCGGCACGAGATTCCCGCCGGGCTGGCTGCGCGCCTGGCCGGTCTGCGTGTGGACGCCATTTTGCGGCGCGGCAAGTATCTCTTGCTGGACTGTCAGAGTACCAGCGGTGGCGGCTGGCTGCTCATTCACTTCGGCATGTCGGGCAGTCTGCGCCTGGTGCCGCCGGCTACGCCAGCACGGCTCCACGACCACTTTGATCTGGTCTTCGCCGACATCGTTCTGCGTTTTCGCGATCCGCGCCGCTTCGGAGCGCTGCTCTGGCACGAGGGCGGCGGCGTCGAAAGTCATCCGGCACTCGCCCATCTGGGTATCGAACCGCTCTCTGATGATTTCAACGGCGATTGGCTGTATGCGGCGACGCGTTGCCGCCGGGTGCCGATCAAACCGCTGCTGATGGACAGTCGTCTGATCGTCGGCATCGGCAATATCTACGCCGCCGAAAGCCTCCATCATGCCGGTGTGTCACCGCTGCGCACCGGTGATCGGATCAGCCGTCAGCGCTATCGCGTACTGGCGGATGCCATCCGTGCAACGCTGCTTGCGGCAATTGCTGCCGGTGGCAGCAGTGTGCGTGACTACGTGCATAGCGACGGTGGTGCCGGTTGCTTCCAGCTTTCCTGCAGGGTCTATGGTCGTGCGGGCGAGCCCTGTCCGACCTGCGCCGGACCGGTACGGGTCATTCGCCAGGCGGGCCGCTCGACATTCTACTGTCCGCGTTGCCAGCATTGAGTTGTCGGTCTATGTCGCTGATTGAGCACGACCTTGTGGTAGAGTGAAAACCTGTGCCTTGTGCTGGAACCTGCCATGACGCTTGCCCAACATTTTGCCGCCTACAGCGAATGGCGTGCCCGCATCTCCGGGATCCTGGAGAAGTTCGCAGGCTGGCTCGTCGAGAACGAATTGACCGACGCCCAGATCGATCGCCGCATCGCCCAACTGCTGGACAATCTACGCGAGGATCGCCTGCATGTGGCATTCGTCGCCGAGTTTTCGCGTGGCAAGTCGGAGTTGATCAACGCCATCTTCTTCGCCGGTTACGGCAACCGCATTCTGCCCTCGACCGCCGGCCGCACGACGATGTGCCCGACCGAGTTGATGTACGACCAAACGAGGTTGCCATCGATCGAGTTGCTGCCCATCGAGAGCCGTGAATCCAACGGCAGCATCAGCGAATACAAGCGCTCTCCCGAGGAATGGGAACTGCTCCCGATCGACACCAGCTCGGCCGAGGCCATGCAGGACGCGCTTCGCCATGTCAGCGACGTCATCCATGTCGACCTGGCAACTGCCGAAAGGCTCGGCTTTGCCATGACCGACGGCGACGTGGCGGCCTTGCGCGTCGACGAACAGGGCGGCGTCGAGATCCCGCGCTGGCGGCACGCGATCATCAATTTTCCGCATCCGCTGTTGCAGCAGGGATTGGTCATCCTCGATACCCCCGGTCTCAACGCGATTGGTACGGAACCCGAACTGACCCTGTCCCTGCTGCCCAATGCGCATGCCGTACTGTTCATTCTGGCTGCCGACACCGGCGTGACGCAATCCGATCTGACCGTCTGGCGCGAACACATCGGCACCTCTGTGGGTCGCAAGAAGGGCCGCATCGTCGTACTCAACAAGATCGACAGCTTGTGGGACGAACTCAAGTCGGCCGAAGAGATCGACACAGAAATCGCCAGACAGGTCGACACCTGCGCGTGGGCGCTGGATTTGCCGGAGGATCAGATTTTTCCGGTTTCGGCACAGAAAGCGCTGGTTGCCAAGATCAATGATGATCCCGTGTTGCTGCAGCGCAGCCGTTTGTCGAGGCTTGAGCATGCGCTTTCCGAGGAGTTGATCCCGGCCAAGCAGGAGATCGTTCGCGACAGCATCCATGTCGAGTTTACCGATTGCCATCAGCGCACCCGCAGCCTGCTGGAATCACGCCTCGTCGGTCTGCGCGAACAGCTTGGCGAACTGGCAGAACTGCGAGGCAAGAACAAGGGTGTCGTCGAGTACATGATGGGCAAGGTGCGTTGCGAGAAGGAGGAGTTTGAATCCGGTCTGCAGCGCTATTACGCAGTGCGCAGCGTTTTCTCACAACTGACCAACAGACTTTTTGCCCATCTCGGACTCGATTCGCTGCGCCTGCTGAGCACGGCGACGCGGGAGACGATGGTGCAGGCTACCTTTTCCAGAACGCTTACCGAAGCGATCGATCACTTCTTTGTGGTCGCTCGCGGCAATCTCGCCAACTCGAAGGCAGAGGTCACGGAAATCACGAGCATGATGGAGGCCATCTACAAGAAATTCGCCGTTGAACATGGCCTCAAACTGGGTACGCCGATCGGTTTTTCTCTGCGGAAGTACGAGAAGGAAATCGACCGCCTCGATCAATGGTGCAACACCCACATCAACTCCGTGTTCCAGTTGCTGACGCACGAAAAGAGCCAGCTCACACAGCGCTTCTTCGAGGAGGTGGCGGCGCAGGTGCGCAAGACTTTCGAGCATGCCAACCGCGATGTCCAGGCATGGCTGAAGGCGATCATGACGCCGCTGGAGATTCAGATTCGCGAACACCAGATTCAGCTCAAGCGCCGGCTGGAAAGCATCAAGCGGATTCACCAGGCCACCGATACTCTCGAAGAGCGGATCGAAGAGCTGCAACATGTCGAGGCCAAACTTCTCCTGCAGTTGAATATACTCGGCAAGATCGGCGAGAACTTTCGCGAGGTTCTGCAGCAGACGGTGAACCTTGAGGATATGCGTAGCACCGCCTGAAGCAGCGACCTTGGCCGCCTGAAAAACGATGGCCGCTCACCCTGGCGGATGGTTGTGGGCGCGGCGATTGCCAACCCCCTTAATGTGAAAGTCGCGAACGCGACTCAGGAATCTCCCCTCCCCCGCGCGGGGGAGGGGGAGAGGGAAACGGTCATGACTTCATGATCGGGGGTGCCTGGAAAAGTCATGACCGTTAGTCCGGCGTCAGGTGGTAGAGACGTTGATTCAGATATTGCGCAACCTGCGCAATTTCTTCATTGCTCCAGCCAAGCCCCGCAAGCTCCTGCCAGCGGCGTACTTCTTTCTGCAGACTCTTCCAGTCGGTCACCAGTTTCTTGTCTCGCCAATGAATTTGTGTGTCGTGGCAGGCGATGCAATGTGTCGAGTACAACAGCTCGCCGCGTGTCGGGGCTGGCAATGCCTGGGCGCCGACGTCGGCGATACTCCCGAACAAGGCGAAGCACACCGTGGGTATCCATTTCCGAAACATCATGCCTCCTGTCGTTCCAATCAATGCTAAAAGAGTAGCCGCTCGCCCTGAATATGCTTTTGCCATAGACCGGCTCGGTTGCGCATGCCTTTCGACGATTTCTTGCACGCGATCCTCGTCGGTTTGTATCTTCCGGGAAGACTTCGCTGACGGCGGTTGCGATCTCACGTCGACTCCAGCGACCTGAGGCGCAGCAGGAACAGCAGCGCCACACACCATGCGGCCACCGGCAAGAACGCGTCGACAGTGGCGAAGCCCAACCCGCCAGAGGCCGCCAGACCAAGGCGCGACATTGCCGCGACGGCCAGTGTCGCCATCAGCGCGCCGGTATTGCGGCCAGTCTGCAGCGGCTGACCGCATTCGGTCGCCAGGCCGATCGAGGCACAGAGGATGAAACCCCAGAACACCCCGGCAGCGAACTGGCTCGATGCCAGCACGGTCAATGAGCCGGCCATTACCGTTCCAGTGAGCGCCAGCGCACCTGCTGCACAGGCCAGTTGCAGGAGCAGCCAGACGCCGCACGCGCGGAGCACGCGCTCGACGAGCAACAGACCGAAGCTGAAACCGACCCAGAAGATGGGCATCAGCCAGGGAAGCAGTGCCGGATCCGCGAGCCGCTTGAACTGCGGCGCCGAGTTGACCGCCGTATGCCACTGCTGGCCGACAGCGAGCAACCAGGCGACGAGCAGCAGGTAGCCCCAGGAGGCGTTGCCCGAGCGGCCCACTGCATTCGCCTTGGCAGAAGTGACAACTGACTGGGCGGCAGGCAGGGAACGTTCGACATATGCCAGCGCCAGCGCTGAAAAACCCACTGCCAGCGCGCTGAGCAGGAACGGCAGCGCGGCATCGACACCCTTGAGCACGATCGCCAGATACGGCGCCAGCGACGAAGCGATCGCCAGACCAAGCAGTTGGATACCTGCCAGACGCGGGATCGAAGAACGTCCGGCGTAACGGGAGAGAAGAACGTAGGGCGGCGCACGCAAGGCCGACGAAGTGGCCACCCACAAGGTAGTCATCAGCAGGAAGAGCATCGGCATCCCGGCCAGTAAGGGCAGCAGCCACATGGCCAGCGCCGAAAGCGTCGACAGCAGCACCAGCAATGGCCCGATCCTGCGCAACGCTGCGCGGGCGCGGTCAAGCGCGACGCCGACCGACCAGTCGGACAGCGCAAATACCAGTTGGTCAGCGGCCAGGAACCACGGCACATAGCGTTGGTCGATGCCGCTGCGCGTCAGCAGCTCGGGAAGAAAGATGACGTAAACCACCCAACTCAAGGAGAAGAAGAACTCCACGCCCGCCAACAACCAAGCCGCCCTGGAATCGTGAAGAAGGGGAGAACAGATCATGTCGCCTGCTCTCCGGCATTGTACCGCCGGGGAAGGTCACATCGGTTCGTCATCACGCACAGTCAACGCATGAGTTGCCGGAGATACGCGCTGATGGTCAGCAACTGGCTGTGATCCAGACGCGCGATGATCTTGCGAATCACCGGACCGATGACCCGGACTGCGCCGGCCATTCCGAGATTTGCCGACTGTCGGAGGACAAAGCCCACCCCGGCTTGCTCGAGCGGCTTGAGGAAGTAGTAATCCATGCCGATATCGGTCAACTCGACCACCAGATCCCCCAGGGCATTTGCATGCCTGGTCGGATCTTCGGCCTGTTCGAGAGTATCCAGGAATTGCAGGGTGCGTATGTGCAGGGCTTCCGGATAGAAGAAGCGAAGCGAGGGCTGGACAGATTTGCTCATGATCATTCCTTCTACGGCGGTGGGCATCACCCCCGAAAGTCTTCGAGAAGCCGCTGTGTGTTCTTCACGTTGTTGGACAAAGACGAGATGGTGACGCGCGCTTCCTGGATCGCCGCGTCTTCGGATTTTCCAGCGAGATGCCGAGCAGCCAATCGGTACCTTTGATTGGCGCAAGAAAGAGCAGCCGGTCACCGTCGTTACGCTGGACGGCAAACATTTTCCCTTCGCTCGCGGCGCGCCCGATGCGGTCGCTGCTCAGCTCCGGAACCTGTTCGGTCACCGGTTTCAGCACGGCTTCCTTGAGCGGGTGCGCGAGTACGGTGCCGTCCTTGTGCAGCAGAAAACCAAAACCGTTACCGGCCAGTTTGAGCGCCAGCACTTCGCTGACGATTCGATCGATGAAGAGGTCGGCGGCGGCAACGCCGACGGTGCTGCCACCATCCTTGACCAGAGACGAAATCGAGATCACCAGTTTCTTGGTTCCGGCATCCGCGTAGGGTTTGGTAATGACGATGCGTGCTTCGCCAGCCAGCTCGGCTTCCTTGTACCAGGGGCGGCTGGTGGGATCCCAGTCCGCGGGAAGGTTTTGTGACTCGGAGAAGAGTGCGCGCTTATCGGGGTAGCCAGCGTAGACAGTGTCAAAGCCGCCAGCCGCTTTGGCCAGCACGAAAACGCTTTTTGCCTCCGGTGTTCCGATCACCGGCTTGATCGCCTTCAGCAACTGAACCTTGGCGGCCATCCATTCGCCAATGGCCAGCGAGTAAGCGGTAGCGGCGCTCCGGATTTCATTCTCTATTCCTTCCAGCAACTGGCCTCGCAACTGCTGGTAGAAAAGGACACCGAGGAGGACAGCGCTGGCGATCAGCCCGACGACGAAAGCGACAAGTTTGCTCTGCAGGGTGCGCGGCATGAAATTCTCCCGATGTGAATCAATGATGAGCTGGTCATGCTTGCGGCGAGGGATTGGGCAGCGAAAAGGTGAAAGTATCGATTCTCGGCTCAGGGCGAGACTTTTTCAACCATCCATCGATAATTCGTGTTCATTCGCACCTTTTTTGGACAGTGAACTCGACATTCTGCATAATGCCCTGGATTACATCAGACTATCTGTTTGCGGCGTGCAGCGCGTCGTTAGCGCTGACGTGTCTTTTTCGACGGATGTCGAGAGGATCGATCCTTGGCTGGAGAGAGTTCGCTTCCACGCAAGTGGCAATGGCTTGTCGCCCGGTTTGCGATTTGTGGCGCGTTGCTTGGCTGTGCACCGCCGGAGCCGCTGCGCCTGGGCTTCCTCGGCGGTATTTCGGGCCGGGTGGCCGACCTGGGAATTGCCGGTCGCAATGGCGCGACGCTGGCCGTCGAAATGCGCAACAGCAGCGGCGGTGTAAACGGCCGGGCGGTCGAACTGATTGTCGAGGATGACAAGCAGGACCCGGATCTCGCCAGAAAAGCCGTTGGCCGGCTATTGGAGCGCAAGGTCGAGGCGATCATCGGGCCGATGACCAGCGCCATGGCGGTGGCTACAGTGCCGCTGGTCAACGAGGCCGAACTGGTGATGCTCAGCCCGACAGTGACGACAACGACGCTGACCGGGATCGACGATCATTTCCTGCGGGTCATCGCTTCGACCGCCGAATACGCGCGTGTCAGCGCCGCTTATCACTTCGATCGATTGGGGCTACGCCGTGTCGCAGCCGCCTATGATCTGAACAATCGGGCCTATACCGAGGGCTGGCTGGCCGACTATCGCCACGCCTTCGAATCGGCCGGTGGCACGCTCGGCATCACCGTTCCCTTCAGTTCCGGCAAGGAAACCTCGTTTGCTGACCTGGCGGAGGGTCTTCTCAGGGCGAAACCGGACGCTGTGCTGATCCTGGCCAATTCGGTCGATGCCGCCCTGCTCGCGCAGCAGCTCCGCAAGCGCGATGCCGTCGTGCGCATCGGCACCTCGGAGTGGGCTGCCACCGAACGGCTGGTCGAGCTGGGTGGCAAGGCGGTCGAAGGCGTCGTGATCGCACAATTTGTCGATCGCGACAGCACACAGCCCGCTTATGTGGCCTTTCGCAGGCGCTACGTCGAGCGCTTCGGCCAGGAGCCGGGATTTGGCGGCCTCACCGCCTTCGACGCGGCGAATGTGGTGCTCGACGCGCTTGCGGCCAAACAGCCCGGCCAGACCCTGAAGCAGGTCATTCTTGCGCGCGGCGTGTTTTCCGGCGCGCAGTCGGAGATACGTTTCGACGCCACCGGCGACGCGGCACGCGAGACCTATCTGACTACCATCCGTGATGGCACCTTCGTGCGCCTGCATTGACCAACCTCCAGGAACGACGAGACCACGGCAATAATGTCACGTTCGCTACGATTCTGGTTGTCGCTTGGACTGTCGTCGCTGGTCGCGCTGGCCATCCTGACGGTCATCGCAGTGCTGCTCGGCGTTCTCCTGCCGCGTCTCAACGCTGGTGTGGAGGCCCAGATCCGTGCGCTCGGCACAACGACGGCGACGCAGATCGACGCTTTTCTCGCGGAATTTTCTTCTCATCTTGGCCTCCTGGCTGACGATGTCGGCAGTCAGCCGAGGATGGACACAGCCCAACTGCGCGTCATGCTCGATACCCTGGCCCAGGCAGATGGCGCCATCGAGTCGATCTACGTCGTCGATGGTGCCGATCGGGTTCTCGAAGTCGGCTTGCCGAAGGCTCGCCGTACCTTGCGCGACAACCAGCTCGGCGTCGATTTCTCTGGCCGTCGCTTTGTGCACGCGGCACGTGTGCAGCAGCGCCCAGTGTGGTCCGATACCTATTTGTCGACCGGTGGACACATCGTTGTGGCGCTGGCCCTGCCATTGACGATTACAGCGGAATTGGCTACTGCGGCACCCAGGCACGGCGTCCTGGTGGGCGAACTCAATTTGCAGGAAGTCTCGCGCTTTGCCGAATTGCTCGCCCGCGCTGCCGATGTGCTGCCGGTCATCGTCGACCGGCGCGGCAATGTCGTCGGACATCCTGACGCCGAGCGTGCCCTGCGTCAGGAAAACCTCAGCCACCTGCCGCCACTGAGTGGGAGTGGTGCGGCCTCGCTGCAAACCGCGCGTTTCCATCTGGACGGCATCGACTACATCGGCAGCAGTACGCCGATCCACGAGGCGGGCTGGACGGCGCTGATCGCGCAGCCGACCGAACAGGCCTTTGCCACGTTCCACTCGACGCTGCGGTCGCTGGCCTTCGGCAGTCTGCTGGCGCTATTGCTGGCAGTCATTGCGGCAGTGCTGGCGAGCCGGCGGATGACGCAGCGGCTTGGCCAGTTCGCCAGGCACCTGGAAGCGGTGGCCGATGGCAATTACCGCGCGCAGATTCCACCCTCGGGCACCGACGAGATCGAAAAGCTGGCGCAAAGCATGCGCCGCATGGCCCAGGTCGTGCTCGAACGGGAAGCGCTGCTGCGCGAGAGCGAGGCCAAGTACCGCGGCGTCGTCGAGACCACCCGCGACCTGATCACCCGTGTCGATCATGAGGGGCGATTGAGCTTCGTCAATTACATGGCCGAGACCTATTTCGGCCTGCCGGCCGCGGACTGTATCGGACTGTCTGCCTTTGAATTCGTCCACCCTGATGATCGCGAGCGCACTCGACAGGCTTTCGCCACCTGGCTGCAAGGCGATGACCCGGCCTTGCAGTTCGAGATTCGGCAGTTTGCGCGCAATGGTGCGGTGCACCTGCTGCAGTGGAACATTGTCGCCGAGCGTGCGGGTACCAATGGCAACTCCGCCATCGTCGGCTTTTCCGGCATTGCCCGCGATGTCACCGCCGAACGCGCTGCCGCCGAGCAGCTCGCCGCGTCGGAAGAGCGTTACCGAGGCCTGTTCCGCATGGCGCCTCTGCCCTACCAGTCGCTGGACATGCATGCGGCGATCCTTGATGTCAATGAGGCATGGCTCGCCCTGCTTGGCGGTTATACGCGTGACGAGGTGCTCGGGCGTCCGATCACCGATTTCATCGAGGAACACTCGCTGCCGGTGCTCGCCGGGAATTTTCCGAATGTTGCTGCCGACCACATCGAAGGCCTGCTGTTCGACTTGCGGCGCAAGGACGGTGAAACGCGTACCGTGCTCATCAACGGCCGAATTACTTGCGATCGGCAGGGTGTGGCGCGGACGCACTGCATCCTGACCGACATTACCGAGCGCCAGCGTGCCGAACAAAGACAGCAACGGGCGGACGAGTTGCTTGCCCTGCAGGCGGCGCGCGCCACGGCGCTGCACGAAATGCCGCGCGCCGCCGAGCGGATGACAGAAGCCGAATTCATGCAGTACGGTCTTGAAATTGCCGAGCGGCTGACCGGCAGCGCAATCTCTTTCGTCCATTTCGTTGCCGACGATCAGGAGATGATCGAGTTTGCGGCGTGGTCGCGGCGCACGCTCGACGAATTCTGTACGGCGGCATTCGAGAAACACTATCCGATCAGCCAGGCCGGTATTTGGGCCGACGTCGTCCGCCACCACGAGCCGATGGTCTGCAACGACTATGGGTCAGCAGAGGGCCGTCGCGGCCTGCCGCAAGGGCATTCGCCACTGCTTCGCCTGGTCAGCGTGCCGGTCATCGCCAACGGCAAGGTACGGCTGCTCGCCGGAATCGGCAACAAGGCCGAACCCTACACGCCGCTGGAGGTCGAGACCCTGCAACTGATCAGCCAGGAAATCTGGCGCATTGGCGAGGAGCGCCGCGCCGAGGCAGCGCAACGCCTGGCGGCGACCGTGTTTTCGGCGAGCGCCGAAGGCATTTGCATCACCGACGCCGAGCAGCGGATTCTCTCGGTCAACCCGGCCCTGCTTGCCCTTTCGGGTTATACGGAGCATGAACTGATCGGGCAAACCCCGAGAATTTTCTCGTCCGGGCGGCACGATGCCGACTTCTATCAAGCCATGTGGGAACACATCCTTGCTGTCGGTGTGTGGCGCGGTGAGGTATGGAGCCGGCGCAAGAATGGCGAGATCTTCCCCGAGTGGCTGACCATCACCGCCGTTCGCAATGCGGGCGGCGAAGTGACGCATTACACCGGGACTTTCTTCGACATCAGCGAGCGCAAGCAGTGGGAGCAGGATATTCACTTCCTTGCCCACCACGATGCGCTGACCAAGCTGCCGAACCGCACCCTGCTCGACGACCGGATTCGTCAGGCCATCGCCAAGTCGAAACGCAACGACGACCACATGGCGGTGCTGTTCCTCGATCTCGACCACTTCAAACTGATCAACGACACCCTCGGCCACGACACCGGCGACCGCCTGCTCGAGCAACTCGCGCAGCGCCTGACGGAAGTATTGCGCTCGACCGAGACGGTGGCGCGCCTGGGCGGCGACGAGTTCGTCATCGTCATCCCCGAGCTGGCGGCCGTCAGGCGCGTGGCCGTGGTCGCCAGGAAAGTGCTGGAGGTCGTTGCCGCGCCGTACTTGCTCGAAGGCAGCTCGCTGCACGTGACGCCGAGCATCGGCATCAGCGTTTATCCGGAAGATGGCGATGACGCGGCAACCCTGCTGCGCAATGCCGACACGGCGATGTATCACGCCAAGGAACAAGGCCGCAACAATTTCCAGTTCTTCACGCAGGCGATGAATCAGAGCGTGCAGGAACGGGTCACGATCGAGAACGATCTGCGTCTGGCGATCGAGCGCGGCGAGTTCCTGCTTCATTACCAGCCGCAGGTCGATTGCCGCAGCGGCGAGGTGATCGGCATGGAAGCGCTGATTCGTTGGCAGCATCCGCAACGGGGACTGATCGCTCCCGACCGTTTCATCACCATTGCCGAGGAGACCGGGCTGATCGTGCCGATCGGCGAATGGGTGCTCGGCGAGGCCTGCCGTCAGGCCAGGCGCTGGCAGCTTGGCGGACATCCCGGTCTGCGCATCAGCGTCAATCTGTCGGCGCGGCAGTTTCAGCAGCGGGACTTGAGCGCGCGGATCTCGGCCATGATTCACGCCTCCGGGATCGATCCGGCAAGCCTCGAACTCGAATTGACCGAGAGCATGCTGATGATCGATCCCGAAAAGGCGACGGCAGTCTTGCACCAACTCGCCGCCGCGGGCGTGAAAATGGCGATCGACGATTTCGGCACCGGCTATTCGAGTCTCGCCTACCTGAAGCGATTTCCGGTGACGCGCCTGAAAATCGACCGCTCCTTCGTGCGCGACCTTGCCAATGACAGTAACGATGCCGCCATCGTCGATGCCGTCGTGGCCATGGCGACCAGCCTGAAGATGGAAGTCATCGCCGAAGGAGTCGAGACCATCGCGCAGCTCGATTACCTGGAAGCGCACGGCTGCCATGCCATTCAGGGCTACTACTACAGCCCCCCGGTAGTGGCGGAATCCTTTACCCGTTTCCACTACAGCCGCAGGGCAGGCTAGTGGGTCGTGCTTCCCGCAGGTACTCCAGGCAGTTCGCCGAAGTTCAACTCATGTCTGCACAGGTGAATGGGTTCGCGTGAGCGGAAGCGGCCTCCGCTGGCGCGCACCTGCTAGCCAAGACGACCAGAGATCCCGCAATACCCGCCCTTGGCGATGGGCTGGGAGCGGCGTGCCGCGGCATCCGTATCGGGCACTCTGCTGGGCGTTTGCCCGCCATCCGGCCAGCAGCGCCAGGCCCAGACCCAGCATCGCGATGACCGATGGCTCGGACACCGTGGGTACCGGTCCCAGCAGCGTGAACTTCAGGCCGTCCGTCGGCAGACCGGTATCGGTGTCGATGGCATGGAAGCTCAGCGCGCCGCTGTGGCTGAAGTCGGCCAGCGCCGCCGAGAAGTAGCCGGTGTCGGCGGTGCCCCGCACCTCGTAGATGCCGTGGAAGATGACGTCGAGCCAGCGCGTGTCGAGCGGGTACATGTCGTAGGTTTTGCCCACCAGCAGCACGCTCAACTCCATGCCGTCCAATACGCCGTAGTCGAATTCGCGGCTGGTGGTGAACCAGCGGGTGCGCCAGTCATCCGTGGCTGTGGGGGGGCCGTCCGGCGTGACCTCGGCACTGCCGAACCAGACACCCTTGAGATCGTAGGGCACCGTCAGGCCTGATACCGGCACGCGCAGGCCCCCAGAACACCTGCTCTTCTGCGCGCGCCCTCAGGTTGGAGGGGCGATACCGCCCGCCAGTAGCAAGCCGTGGCTGGCGTGCGTGACGTTGAATTCGATTTTCGGGCCGGTCAGCGCGTCGTCGTGCGCAGCCGGCCGAGCACGCTCGAACTGACGCTCTTTGCGGTCGCGATCTTGACGCCGGTCGGCGCTGCGGCCGCCATCCGCTTCGTGTCGCGGCCGACCGAAGTCCTCCTGCTCACCAACCTGCTCGGCAGCGTGTATGTCGTCGTCTGGGCCTTTGCCACCGGCGGCGTTCTGTCGGCGGCGGCGCCCTGGCTGATCGCGCTGCTGGCTACGCTGGGCACCTTCGGCCGCGCGCGCGTGCTGCTGGCTGCCTTCGCCATCGACATCCTGCTGCTCTTCGCGCTGTACTGGGCGACGGTGTGCGGGCTGCTGCCGCCGAACCTGGTCCCCGCCGAGGAAGCCGCCCTGCTTGCGTTCATCGGCCAGCTCTCGTCGCTGGTCGTCGTCGCCATGGCAGCGCGGATCGTCCTGCGTGCGCGGGCGGCCGACAGCACCAGCATACGGCGTGGTGAGCAGCGCCTGCAGCGCATCGTCAATGGCATGCCGGCGGCGATTGCCCACGCCGATTACACCGAGAGTATGCCGCGCTATTCCTTCGTGAACCGGCGCTACGCGGAGTGCTTCGGGCGCACGGCCGAGGCCGTCGGCGGCATGGGCGTGCCGGAGCTGCTTGGCGACGAGGCCTATTGCCAGATCGAGCCCCATCTGCAGCAGGTACGGCGGGGAGAGGCAGCCGAATACGACTTGGCACTGCCGATGCCCGACGGAAGCACCCGCTATGACCGCACCTACCTGTTGCCCGACCGGGCAGAGGATGGCTCGGTACAGGGTGCCTACATCTTCGCCATCGACGATAGCGAGCGCAAGCGGATCGAGCAGCAACTCATCGCCGCCAAGGAGGCTGCCGAGTCGGCAAGCCGGGCCAAGTCGGCTTTCCTGGCCAACATGAGCCACGAGATCCGGACGCCTATGAACGGCGTCATCGGCATGGCCGACCTGCTGCTGCATGAGCCCCTGGCGGAGCGGGCGCGGCACTACGCACGGACCATCCAGCGCTCGGGGCGGGCGCTGCTCGGCGTGCTGGACGATGTTCTCGACCTCTCGAAGATCGAGGCGGGGAGGCTGGATCTGGAATCAGCGTGCTTCGATCTGCCGGCGATGCTGCGCGAGCTGCAGGATCTCTTCGGCGAGACCGCGCGGCTCAAGAACGTGACCCTGCGGGTGACGGCGGCGGCGGATCTACCGCGTTGGGTGACAGGCGACGTCGTCCGGCTGCGCCAGGTGCTGTTGAATCTGGTGTCGAACGCGGTGAAGTTCACGACACACGGGACGATCGACGTCGACGCCTGTCGTGAGGCTGATGGCGCTCTGCGTTTCGCCGTCCACGACACCGGCATCGGCATCGCGGCGGACAAGCAGGCGCAGATCTTCGAAGCGTTCGCGCAGGCCGAGCAGGGGACGACCAGGCGCTTCGGTGGTACCGGGCTCGGGCTGTCGATCGCGCGTGAACTGGTACGCCTGATGAGTGGCGAGATCGGGGTGCAGAGTTCACCGGGCGAGGGTTCATGCTTCTGGTTTCGAGTCCGCCTCCCCGAGGCAACGGCGCCGGCGGCGGCGGGGCGCCGTGCCGTCGCCGGGTCTTTCGCCGGTCGCCGTGTTCTGGTCGCCGAGGATGACCCGGTCAACGCCGAGGTGACGCGGGCAACGCTGCTGCACTACGGAATCGACGTCGTGCTGGTGCCCGACGGTGAGCAGGCTGTGACCGAGCAGGCGCGCCAACCCTTCGACCTGGTGCTGATGGACTGCCAGATGCCGCGAATGGACGGCTTCGAGGCGACACGCCGGATTCGCGAGGTGGAGAAGCTGCGCGGTACGCAGCGGACGCCGGTGGTTGCGCTGACGGCGCACGCCATGGCAGGCTACCGTGACGAGTGCCTGCAGGCGGGAATGGACGACTACCTGGTGAAGCCGTTCGAGGCGGCGGCGCTGCGGCAGATGCTCGGGCGGTGGCTCAACAACCAGCCATGAGCGACGGCACCCCGCCACCGCTCTCGGGCAGCCGACCGCTCCCGTCGGGCTGTAGCGAATATTTTCCGAGTGATCTTGTCGGATTTTTTTACAGTCGCGCCGTGCCCGCAGGCTGGAAGCTCATGCAAACAATGCCTTGCAACAATGGTGCGGATCTTGCTTCAGTCTGCACGGGGGCGGGCTGCCCGAATCGCGCGAAGGTGCCGGTTGGTCGATCGCGCGTCCGCTCGACCCCCGCACGCGGCGGCCGTGAGGCTCGCCATGCGGACAACCAGCCTGACAAAGGAGACTACCCGATGCGTGCACGTTCATGGCAATCCTGTTTTCTGGCGGCAACCCTGAGCCTGACTTCCAGCCTGGCCTCGGCCACCGTCTACACCTACGCCGCTGATCTTGGCCCCGAAGCCCTGGGCGCCACCGGGTCCGGTATCGTCAAGCTCAAGTTCGATGATGCGACCAACGATCTGTCGATCCACGCCGATTTCACCGGCCTGTCCGGAACGACGACGATTGCGCACATCCACTGTTGTACGGCAACCGCCGGTACCGGAACGATCGGCGTGGCAGTGACCCCGGGCACGCTGCCCGGCTTTCCTGTGGGCGTATCGGCGGGCTCCTACTCGGCGCTCATCGACCTCGATCTGGCCAGCAGCTTCACCAGCGCGTTCATCAACAACTTCGGTGGCGCGACCGTTGCCGGCGCGCGCACTGCGCTGTTTGCCGGCCTCGATGCCGGCACGGCGTACTTCAACATCCATACCAGCAAGTTCCCCGGTGGCGAGATCCGCGCTTTCCCCGAGCGCGTTCCCGAGCCCGCTTCGCTGCTCCTCGGCGCCATGGGCATCGGAGCGCTGGTGCTGACCCGGCGCGGACGGCGACGCCTCTGAGAGCACGGCTTTGGCTGCGGCGCCGGTCGGGCGCCGCAGCCGGGGGGCCTCAGCAGTCGACACCCGGAATTCGACGCGACGGTCGAGGGCGTCGCCGGCATCGTCGGTGCCGGTGCCGACGAATTTCGCGGTCGCCGAGCCTGTTGGTCAGGCCGTCGGTGCATAACAGCAGCCGGTCGCCGGCGGAAAGATCCAGCACCGCCGTGTCAGGGAAGTCAGGGCTTGGGCATTGCTGCCGCGCCGTCCCTGGATGTCGGCCATGGCGGCATGGGTTTTGGTTCGTCACGGCCCAGATCGCGGAATGAGAGCGCCAGGTTGTTGAGCCCGTCGGCATCGAGCGCGGCCACGGCCTGAAGGGGTGGGCATGGGGCCGTTCGAGCGCGGCGACGTCGACTTGCAGGCATCGGCCCAGCAGATCGGCCACGGCGGCGGGCATCGCCGGGTATAGGCTGTTGGCGTTTCGCGGCGCGGCCAGGTAGGAGCCTGGTTGAACGCCGGGTCGAAGTCGCCGGCATTGCCGATACAGGTCGTGCAGCCGTAACCGGCGAGCGCGAAGCCGAGTTCGGCGAGCGGCTCCAGGAGGCCGGCCTTTTCCAGATAATCGGTGACCATCCGCGAGCCGGGAGCCAGCGAGGTCTTGATGTGCGGCTGCACGCGCAGGCCTTACGCGAAATTTCTGGTTGGTGAAGGGTGCAGATGGCGCATTGCGACTATAGAACAGTGGAGATAGCCCTCCAAAGCAGACTCTTACGCCTGCCAGCACAGTTTTTTCTGCTGCCCTACAAAGCGCAGGCCGCCCCGAAGAGTTCCACGGCCCAGTTCGCTGCTGGCAACTTTCGCAGCCGGATCGCGCCAAAGCCTGAATTAACCCGTGAAACCTTCTTGCAGATGTCTTCC
>RRZU011595716.1_pt1 | contig 25695 bp, 29 predicted proteins | sample 2165561 | NCBI WGS metagenome assembly RRZU01 (sample SAMN10456909, study PRJNA506462) | wastewater metagenome | isolation source: wastewater sludge | place: USA: Moscow, Idaho | reverse complement strand
TGGAAAGCTGTCCAGCGTTTGGGTTTCAAGGGTGGCAACATCCTGGAGCCTTCCTGTGGGTCTGGCTTTTTCATCGCTGGTATGCCGCAAGAACTGGCTCGCAAGAGTCGTGTCACTGCGGTTGAACTGGATGCCGTATCTGCACGCATGACGAAGGTCATGTATTCGCAGTATGGCGTGAAGGTTCACCAAGGTGAGTTCGAGCGCGCACGGTTGCCTGCTGGGTCGTATGACCTGGTGATCGGTAATCCTCCATTCGGCAATGAAAAATCAGCCGAGCTACGCAACGTTCCTTTTGCCAACTTCTCGCTGCACAACTACTTCATCGCGAAAGCGCTGGAGATGGTGCGGCCTGGGGGGCTCGTTGTGTTTATCACATCGACTGGAACCCTGGACTCCCACACCAGCGGGCACCGGGCGTACCTGCACTCGCAAGCAAAGCTGGTGGGTGCGGTACGCTTGCCTCGTGGCACGTTCAAGGAAATTGCTGGCACAACCGTCACAACGGATTTGCTGGTATTCCAGAAACGTGAGGAGCGCGCTCCAAAGGCTGAAGAAGCTCGCTGGGGTGAGATCGTCCGTGTGCCGTCTGCTTCGAAGATCTATGGTGGGTATTCCGATGCCATCTTTGCCAATGAGTTCTTCGTAAGCCGACCAGAGAGTGTGATCGGTAAGTTGCGAACACAGACAGGCCCACACGGGATGTCTGTCTACTGCGACTTTGACGGTGACCTGGGCTCCGCTCTGCAGGAGCGTGTTGCAGCATTTCCAGAAGGCATCTACACGGCACGGGCGCAAGCCCCCCGTGAAGCTGGCAAGAAGGAAGTCGAGGTGACGCTCTCTGAAGTGCGCCGTCCGGGGCTGGTAATCATCGAAGGCAAGGTATACGAGGTAGAAGGCGACAAGGCCAAACCTCTTGCCCTCACCGGCAAAACGCTACAGCGGACGCTGGGTCTGATTGAGGTTCGGGATTGCTTGCGCAGTCTCATTTCAGCGCAAGCTGGAAAGACCTCTGACGATCTGCTCACGCGGCTGAGAATCGGTCTGAACATCGCATACGACCGGCATGTGAAAGAGTTTGGCTACCTGAGCGAAAGCGTCAACAAACGCGCGTTCTCTGCTGATCCTGATCTGCCGTTGTTGCTGTCCATCGAGGAGTGGGATGCGGAGACGCAAACTGCTTCTAAGGCTCCGATTTTTGAGCGCAATACGCTTGCTCCTGCTACTCGCGTCCAGCGGTGCGAAAGCACCAAAGAAGCGCTGCAGGTGTCGCTGGGTGAAGCGGGCAGGGTGATTCCTTCGAGGATCGCTGAGCTTTGTGGACGCCCGGTGGAAGAGGTGATGGCTGAACTGCAGTCTGAAGAGCTGGTGTACCTGGACCCGGAAACGGCGAACTGGGAATCAGCGGATAGCTATCTGTCGGGAAATGTGCGTCGCAAGCTCGAAATCGCCTCCATGGCTGGTGACGAGTACCAACGCAACGCTCAAGCCCTTCTGGCGGTGATGCCAAAGCAACTTCAACCCGGTGAGATCAACGCCCGGATGGGTTCAACGTGGATACCCGCTAGGGTCTACACCCAGTTCTTGGACGAGACGTTTAGCTGTAGCGGCAACAACGTGGAGTTTGATGAACGTGCTGGCGCTTGGACTGTCAAAACGGTCTGGGCGGTACAGAGTGGGGTTGCGGCAACGCAGACCTACGGGACCAAGCGAGTGAATGCTGCAGATCTCATCGAGATGGAGTTGAACCAGCGAAAGCCGACTGTTTATGACACGTTCAAAGACAAGCGAGTGGTCAATCCGCGTGAAACGGTGGTTGCCCGCGAGAAGCAGCACCTGCTGAAAGAGGCTTTCGTAGCGTGGCTCTGGAAGGACAGTGAGCGGGCAGAAATGCTTGCGAGCCAGTTCAACCTGTTGTTCCGCTCGGTGGTTGCACAGAAGTTTGATGGGAGCCACCTGGTTCTCCCCGGAATGTCTGGCGTCTACACGCTGCGCACGCACCAGCGTGATGCAGTGTGGCGGGTGATTTCCAGCCGGTACAACACGCTTCTGGCCCATGCGGTCGGAGCGGGGAAGACCTTGGAGATGATCTGCGCCGGCATGGAGCTTCGGCGACTGGGGATGGCGAAGAAGGTGATGTTTGTGGTTCCAAACCACATGTTGCTGGACTTTGCCAACGGCTTCCTGAAGGCCTACCCTGCAGCGAAGGTGCTGGCAGCGTCGAAAGACGATTTGTCTGGTGCTAAGCGGAAGCTGATGCTGTCAAGGATTGCGACCCATGACTGGGATGCGGTGATCGTGACGCATGCAACATTCGAGTCGATCAAGGTGAGCGACAGCTACATGCGGTCGTACATCGAAGAAGAGCTTGAATCGATTGAGTCGGCGCTGCGCGAGCGGTCGAGCTACGAGAAGGGTTCCATCGTCAAGGAATTGGCGAAGGCGAAGAAGGCGTGCAAGACACGGCTTGATAAGATCAGCAAGCAGTCCTCAAAGGATGATCTGCTGACCTTTGAAGAGCTGGGGATCGACTACATTGCATATGATGAGGCCCACGTCGCAAAGAACTTGTGGCGCTTCACGAAGATGGACCGGGTAGCGGGACTGCCTAACAGCAACTCGCAACGCGCGTTCGATGTTTTCGTGAAAACTCAGTATGTGCAGCGTTCACGCGCTGACGGCAAGGGCCTTATTCTGGCAACGGCAACGCCCATCAGTAACACGATGGCAGAGCTGTGGACCATGATGCGCTACCTGCAAGCAGACATGCTTGAAGAGTTTGGCGTCCAGCACTTCGATGCCTGGGCTTCGAACTTTGGTGAGACGGTCACAGCCTTGGAGCTTGCTCCTGACGGTAGTGGCTATCGCATGCAAACGCGGTTCAGCCGCTTCCTCAACGTTCCAGAGCTGATGAGCATGTTCCGCCTCGTTGCGGACATCCGCACACCAGAGATGCTGGATCTGCCGGTACCAACTGCCGTGAGGGAGACGGTGACGGTGGAGCCTTCGGAAGACCTCCGCGACTTCGTGCAGGAGCTTGTGGAGCGCGCTGGGAAGATCCGAGGGGGCGGTGTCCAGCCGAAAGACGACAACATGTTGAAGGTGACCGGGGATGGCCGCAAGGCTGCTCTCGACGTTCGCCTGGTGGGTCTTCCCGACCCGCTGGACAAGAGTGGAAAGATCTACGCCTGTGCACGCAACGTGCATCGTTTGTGGGTTGAGTACGCCGAAAGCAAGGCCGCGCAGATTGTCTTTTGCGATCTGTCAACGCCAAGCTCGACGGGTGAGTTCACTGCCTACAACGAGTTGCGAAACGAGCTTGTTGAGCTGGGAATCCCCGCTGCGGAAATCGCGTTCATCCACGACTACGACAGTGACGCCCGAAAGGACGAACTGTTCCAGGCCGTACGGCGCGGGACCATACGTGTCTTGATGGGAAGCACGTCAAAGTTGGGCATGGGCACCAACGTGCAGGACCGATTGATCGCTCTGCATCATCTCGATATTCCATGGCGCACCAGCGACATGGAGCAGCGGGAGGGGCGGATCGTTCGTCAAGGCAACATGTTCTCCAAGGTGTTCATCTTCACGTACCTCACCAGTGCATCGTTCGACGCTTACATGGCTCAACTGCTTCACGGCAAGGCCAAGTTCATCGCGCAAGTGATGGTCGGCAACGACGAGATTCGCACGCTGGAGGATGTGGAGGCAGCAACGCTGTCGTATGCGGAAATCAAGGCAATCGCCTCGGGCAACCCGATGGTGCTGGAGAAGATGTCGGTTGACGCTGAATTGACCAAGCTAGCAGTCATGCGCCAAGCCTGGGAAAGACAGCAACACGAAAACCGGCAGAACCTCTTGAGCCTGCCTCAGGGCATCGAAGCAAACATTCTCACCATCGCCAATATCGAGGCTGACATTGCCACGGTGAAAGCGAATGGGGTAGGGAATGGGCTAACGATTGATGGAGTGGCCTACACGCGTGAAGAAGACGCGAAGAGGGAAGTTGCGCTGGCGATGCATCTGGCATCTTCAGAGTACAGCGTGGTTGGATCTGTGTCTGGCCTGCAGTTGTCGGTGATGCTCTTTGAAGACGGCGTTTGGTCTGCCATGGTTACCGGAAAGCATCGGTACCTCATTCACAGAGTTAAGTCGTCAGCTGAAATGCTCCATGCGATAGGTGCAACCTTGAAATCTTTGGACGAACGTCTGGAGAAGCAAAGAGGGTACCTGGCTCGTATGCAGCGCGAACTGTCTGATCTGAAGGTCGAGGTTCTGAAGCCGTTTGCTCAACAGGATCGTTTCCTTGCGCTCGTGAAGCGCCAAAACGAAATCGAGACTGAGTTGGAGCTGACCGCAGGTGACGTGGCCGCAATGGACGAAACGGAGCAATCCGAGGAAGCCGTAGCAGCCTGATCTCGAAACCCCTTCTCGTGCCCACCAGGGCGCGGGAGGGCGGTTTTCTAAAGCGCCTTCTTGCGAGGGCGCTTCAGACAACCGTTTCTATCTGCCTGCGTAATGCATGCAGTGAAGAGGGGATGCTGCCCCGCCGAATGGCAACAGCAATTCACCGGGCCCTGTGCCCGCAACTCAACCCACGCGGGGCTCTACTCCCGTTTGGGAGTCGGCCTTGCTTGAAATAGGAGGTCGATATGTTGATGCCCCTTGCGCGAGCGAGAGGTGATGGGGCAACACCCCTCGTGCAGTGCGACATGTTCCAGGATGAAATGGAACTGGAGCTGGCTGCGAAACCACCGTCTAAGGCACACAAAGAGCCCATCGACGTTTTGAGCTATGACCGCTACATCCTTGCGATGAGCGGGGGGAAGGACTCAATTGCCTGTCTCCTCCATCTGCTCGAATGCGGGGTCCCGAAAGACCGTATCGAGGTCCACCACCACTGCGTGGATGGTGAGCCAACAGGTGAGGATGGCTTGATGGATTGGCCTGTCACTACAGACTACTGCCGGAAGGTTGCCGAGGCCTTTGGTCTCAGGTTCTCTCTGAGCTGGCGCCATGGAGGAATTGAGCGCGAGTTGATGCGGAACAACCAGCCCACGGCGCCTGTATCCATCCCCTACTTGGTCGATGGAATGCGCATGGATGTCGGTGGCCAGGGCAAGCCCAACACTCGCCTGAAGTTCCCACAGCAGTCTTCGAATCTTTCGGTAAGGTGGTGCTCCTCTGTGGCCAAGATTTCTCTCATGGACGCGTGGATCTCCAATGATCCTCAGTTCCTGGAAGGTCGCACTTTGGTAATCACCGGGGAGCGCGCCGAGGAATCGAGTTCTAGGGCCCACTACCACGAGTTTGAGCCCCACCGTAAGGACAACCGAGATGGAGCCCGTGTGCGCCGTTTGGTAGACCACTGGAGACCTGTTCACAAGTGGACCGAGCACCAGGTTTGGGACATCATCAAGCGCTGGAGGGTGGTACCCCATGTTGCCTATTTCTTAGGCACTGGCCGTCTTTCATGTCGTTGCTGTGTTTTCGCCAGTAAAGACCAATGGGCGACGGTCAAGTTCATTGCTCCATCCCAGTTCAAGCGGATTGCCACGCTTGAGTCTTTCACTGGCTTGACCATTCACCGTACGAAGTCAGTTGAGGAGCAGGCTTCTTGCGGTCGTGTGTACCCTACATCTGTAGACCCAGAGTTGATCGCCGTGGCCAACAGCCACGTCTATAAGCTTGAGGTTTTCACGGATAATTGGGTGCTGCCCGCAGGGGCCTTTGGGGAAGCTTCCGGGCCTACCTGACAAAGGCGATTGACAGAACCTTCGGGTTCCGGTGCAATCGCATCACTCCCTGCTTTTCAGCGGGGGTTTCTCAAGCATCCTTCCAAGGGTGCTTCAGAAACTGAATTCAAACCACCTCCGTAATGGAGTCGGTTGATACGGTGGCTGACCGTGCTTCGGCAATCAGCTTTTCCAGTACCTTCGGGTACTACTTTTTTACCCACCGGGGATGCGAAGTCCCCGCTGGGCTTCGCTCTTCGGGTTTCCTTTAGGAGATCTTGATGAGTGTTCTTTCTTTTCCCCAACGTGGACCGTGGGGCGATGCCAAGTGGCCAGGCAACTGCTCCGGCTACATCTACAAGTCGCTTTTCGAGCAATTGCGGCCTGCTGTCTTCATTGATCCCATGATGGGCTCAGGTACCTCTATTGAGGTAGCGCAGGAGATGGGAATCAAGGCAATAGGGTTGGACCTTCACTCTGGATTTAACGTCCTGCGCGATAGCATCCTTCAAGCTGCAGGAGAGCCCTCTGACCTATGTCTCTCCCACCCGCCCTACGGATCGATGATTCGTTATGCAGGGGTAGTTTGGGGTGAAGCTCATCCCGATTGTCTTTCCCTTTGCACCAGCGAAGAAGACTTCCACGAGAAGCTGCACATCGCACTGCTCAACCAGCGTGATGCCACAAAACCAGGCGGCTACTACGGCACCATCATTGGCGACAAGCGCCAGTCCGGCCGGTATGTCTCCTACCAAGCTGAGTGCATCGCACGCATGCCAGCATCAGAGTTGGCCGCAGTGTTGATCAAGCAGCAGCACAACGTCACCTCTGACTCACGTAGCTATCGCGGCATGAAACTGCCCCGTGTGATGCATGAGTACATCTTGTTGTGGCGTCGTCCCGAGGTGATTACATCGTTCCTCACCGATCTCGCCTGCATGGCCCAGCAGCAGTCCGCGCGACTTACCTCAACTTGGAAGGCATTGGTCCGCACGGTGCTGGTAAGCCTCGGCGGCCAGGCGAGCCTTTCGCAAATCTATGAGAAGGTGGCCAAGCACGCTCCAGAGCGTCTTGCATCCAATCCTCATTGGCAGGCGAAGGTCCGTCAGACCCTGAACCAAAACCAGTCTTTCTTCGCTCCCGTTGAGCGTGGTGTCTGGTCTTTGGCAAGCTGATTTCAACCCTGTGGGGGCTCGTCCCCGATGGGGATGGCCTCCCGAAATACGGAGAGACCTATGAAAACCAGTGCCGAAACCGGCCAGGTGTGGGCCCGCAATGTTGCAGACGCTCTCACCAAGAAGCTCAACTCCTTCGATTGCCCCTTCTACTGGGCAAAAGCAGGCGAAGACATTCTGAAGAAAGAGCCCACCTGCTTGTGGCCTAAGGACCCCCAGTACCTGTATCAGGTAGAGGAGGGCACCAACGAAGGCCTGTATGTGGAGGTGCTGCACCGAGACGCGAACGGTAAATCCGTTCAACTCCTCGTGGTGAAGTTCCTCACCAGCATCAAAGCAGCCGGGGCTTGCCTTGGGTATGTGTCGGAGTTCCTTGAGTCCTTCGATCCAGAGCAACTTCGCACGGCGTGATGCCGCTGCAGGAGCACAGCAGCTGGGTAACCAGCAATTTTCAACCCTTGGGGGCCATCGCTCCCATGGGGGCGTGGTCTCCGTTTCTTGATGGAGATATTCATGCAAACGCAATCACGCCACAGCACTGTCTGGGCACGGCAAGTTGCCAGGGCTCTGTCGAAGCATCTTGATCGCTTCGACTGTGATTTCAACTGGGCTCTGGCCCATGAGGACAACCTGAGCAAGACTCCGACTCGCGCCTGGCCAGCTAACCCTTGGTTGGTGTTCCAGGTCGATGAAGGTCCTGCTTCCGGTATTCACATCCATGTGCTCAATCGCGCTGGATGTGTGACCCCTGAGCCCCTCGTTACGCTCAAGTTCAAGGCTCCTCTGCAGGAGGCCAAGAGCTGCGTCGGCCTGGTGTCCAGCTTCCTCGAAAACCTCGATCCAAGGCTCCTGCCTTCGGCTTGAGTTGTGGCCTCCCATCGTTTATCGATGGGGGCTTTTCACAGCCTCTTTCACCAGGGGGCTCTGAAAAGCGTATTTGGTCGTTCCTGAGTAATTCAGGCACCGATGCTCCAAGCTGCAGGAGGATAAGCAAGCAGCAAGGCGTTCTATAGAAGGCCACTCACAGGGTCTTCGCAGACCCATCATCAACCCTTGCGGGGCTCAACCTCCGCATGGGGGTGTGCTTCGCAAACTCGGAGTACATCAATGGTCAATGAAAGAGATCACCTCAAGCTCGGTTTCGCAGAGCTTGCTCGGGTGAACGTGGCTGATCAGTGGTTGCAATACCACTTCAATTCAGTCGATGACGTATGGATCGTTTTCGCTCTCGAAGAGCGTGACGACCAACCGCCGAAATGGCGCCGAATCCATGCCTCCTGGGGGCATGGTGAAGCGGCAATGTACGGCGCATACAAGAAGGGCGCAGCATGGGAAGTGCATACCGGACAGCGCAAGCTGCGTGGCAAGGCACTGCCCGTTGAGAAATACCTGGCTGAGATTGCCAAGCTCCCGACCAAGCAGCTTTCGGAAATTGGGGCTCTTCGCCCTATGTGCCGGAAGTCTGTCGAGGGTCATGGGCTTGAGTACATCGACCGCTACTACGGGCACGAGTGGGACAAATCCTCCTGGGACATGAGCGAGGCTGGGCCGACAGGTCCATTCCACATCCCATTGTCCACACGACAGAACATGGTCTTCCTGCAACGCGTAGATGGCCCATCCGATGTGTACCTCACATCGCCAACAGGCTCCATCGAAGTGCTTCCCACAGCGACGCTGGACTTGTTTGCATAAGGGGCTCCCATGTCAGTGCAGATCTTTTATGACATTGCGGCGCTTCGTATTGCAGGTAAAGCCCTTGATTCGGCTGAGGATGTGTATGTTCTGTGTTTCCTCTCAGGGGATTCCAGGACATACACATACAGCGGTCAGCGTGAACGCCGGTGGACATGCCCTGTCATCGGTTCCTACGATGATGTGATTGCCCACCAGCTCACATGGGTCAACCATGAGGTGTACTGGAAAACGAATGGCGCATCCGGTTCCATACGCGACTATCAGTGGTTGGCCAAGATCCGCAAGGCCTTGGACGGTGCCACCGTTATCGCCAGCGTTGCTGTCGATTGCCTCGGCTTGGAAGTGGGTGAACTCACCATCCAGCCGCATCGGCGTTGTAAGGGGATGACGATTCGCGAGGCAATCGGAGATTCGATGTCTCAGCGGACAGAACCCAGCAACGCGGGTGCTTCGGACTGGGATGTATTTCTCGTCCTCGGCCCCGGCTCAAACTGACTTTTTTCAACCCTTGCGGGGCACTTTCCCGCATGGGGTAGTGCTTCGTTCTTATTGGAGTTCGCAGCATGAATGAATCAGAAAACACAGGAGTTCGCCTGGCAGGCTCTGTCGAGCATGTCATCGGCTATGCCTACCCCAGCAGCCCACTCGCAGTGCAACTCGGCTACTCGAAGTCGGGTTGTTTTACGGTCGAGGTCGCAGGCAAGACAACCCCTGCAAAGTCTTATGGTGACGCGAAAGCAAGCGTTGGCCGCTTGGGCACTGTTCCGGGGCGATGGTCTTGGGATCACCCTTGCAACAGTCATCTCCGGGTTCAACCTAGCGAGGTGCAAGGTGCGCGCAGCCCGGTAACGGGCTGATCGCCAGTCAATTCAAAACCCCGTGGGGACACCAAGTCCCACGGGCAGGTGTCTCCACAATTCAGGAGAACATCATGTCAACCAAACCGATCTACGCGCGGGCAGTAGCAGAAGCGCTGTTGAAGCACTTTCTGGAATGCAAGGTGCCGGTTTACTGGGTCACTGAAAAGGGCCGTCAGTGGCCGTATGCGCCCAGCACTCGCTGGCCCGAGCAACCCTCTCTTGACTTCCACATCAGGAATGAGAGCGACGGATTTGTGGTGCGTGTGATCCAGAACAATGACTTCAATCCACTCGCAGGCGAAATCCTGTTGGCGGTGAAGTTTGAAGCCAGCCTGATTCACGCAGGTGCTTACTTCGAAGCCTTGGCCAAGTTCTTCCGAGACTTGGACGTGTCCACCTTGTAGGCACATTTCGAAGCTCCCATCCAAGCGGATGGGGTGCTTCCCATAGGTCCCGTCACTGGGGACTATGGCAAGCATTTCGACGTTCTGAGTAATTCAGACGCCGGGTCTCCACGCTGCGGGAGGGTAATGCGCAGCACCAGGTCATCTGACCATCAACTACCGGGTAACCGGATTTTTCAACCCATGCGGGGCACTTTGTCCCGCTGGGGACTGTGCTTCGCGATTTTCAGGAGCACAACATGAAAGCATACGAGTCAGCCCGTATCGGTGAGAACCGTGGTCGGCCGCGACTGTGGCTGGAGGGGTTCAAGGCGTCCCTTGCCGGGTTCATGCCTGGCATCCGCTTCAAAATCCGCAAGGACGAGGAGCGAACGATGCTGGTGCTGGAGCAGGACGCGCACGGTGATCGCATCGTGTCGAGAAAGCTGAAGGGGGGTAAAGAGGTCCCCGTCATCGACATCAACTCTTCGGAGGTACTTTCGATCTTTGACGGTTTCAGCGCGGTTCGCGTGATCGTCCAAGGCAATCGTATTCGCATTCTTCCCCTTGCGGTGGAGATCGCGAAGCGCGAGCGCCTGCAACGACTCAAGAACAAGCTTGCCAATGGGGAGGCGCTGGACTGCGGTTCGGTGTCCCACGGCGGTGGTGTTCTCGATCACGCCCTGCACAAGGGTCTTGAAGAGGCTGGAATCAAAACCCGCCTTGCGTTCGCGAATGAGATTCGACCTGAGCTGCTGGAGCACACGCGAGAGCAGAACGACATTTGGTCGCAAGAAACGATCTCGTTGGCCGCTCCGCTGCAAGAGCTTGCGTTTGACCACTGGGCTATGTCAGCACTTCCCAAAGTCGAGGCACTGTTCGCTGGTTTGCCCTGTTCGGGTGCTAGCGTTGCGGGGAAGGCCAAGAACGGCGCCGGTCATGCAGAGGCCCACCCCGAGGTTGGCCATCTCGTTGTGGCCTTCCTGGCTGTGATTGCGAAAGTGAATCCGGCCTGCGTTGTCCTAGAAAACGTCAAGCCATATTCTTCGAGTGCCTCCATGTGCATCCTGAGGAACCAGCTCCGAGACTTCGGCTACACCGTCCACGAGACGGTTCTGAAGGCCCAGGACTGGAACGCACTGGAGCACCGGGAGCGCATGTGCATGGTCGCTGTCACTGAAGGCATGGAGTTCGATTTCGAATCGCTCGTGAGACCACCAAAGGTTGAGCGAACGATCTCCGAGATTCTCGACCCCGTTCCCGATGACTCCGATCTTTGGAGCCCCATGCAGGGGCTCAAGGACAAAGAGTTGCGGGACGCTGCTGCTGGCAAGAACTTCATGATGCAAATCGTGACGGCTTCCAGCGTGAAGTGCCCCACAGTGACGAAGGGCTACTCAAAGGCGCGCAGCACGGACCCCAAGCTGCAGCACCCTACGAACCCGGACTTGCTTCGGCACTTCACGCCGGCAGAGCATGCGCGTCTCAAGCAGATACCTCCGCACCTCATCGAGGGGCTGGGTTTGACACTTGCGCACGAACTGCTTGGCCAGAGCATTTGCTATGAGCCCTTCAAGGCTGTTGGCCGGTGCATAGCAAAGTCGGTGCTGTCTGTGAACCAAGCTGTTTTGAACTGCATCGCGAAAGCGATGGAGACATCGAAGCGGTCTGAAGTCCAACAGAACACGTCGATGGCATTGTTCGCCTGAGAGAGCTACCTCGCTTTCGATTCTCCGGGTAATTCACCCGATCAACCCACATGGGGCTCCTCCATGTGGGGGGTCTCATGTGTCCACCATTTGATGAGGACAACATGACGGATACGGATCTCTACAACGCACGAGAGCAGCTTGCTGATGTGGCTAAGTGGCTTGGTTGGCAAGACGAATGCCTTGCGTTCGGCTTGGTCAATTCCTACGACGCGCTGCGCCTCTATGACTACGCCCAGGCCCACCCGGAACTGCCAGAGATGGCTGAGGACTGGGAGCCTGAGCACCGCGTTGAAGCGCTGGGCTATGACCCTCTCGATTTGCCTGAGGCGCTGAAGGGGCGGCATGTCACTGAAACGGGCGCAGCTAAGGCTCACGAGACATTGAGCGCTTCGCGGGTGCTGTTGGACTCGGTGGCATTTGTTGCCACCGTGGGCGACACGCAACCTGTCATCGATCTGATTGATGCAGTGATGCCTCAACCTGTCATCGATTTGATCGATGCAGTGATGCATTCTTGACAGGCACTTGGACTGGGGGCTCTCCCACCGTCCTTCTTTCTGAAACCCCAGTCCTTTGCGGCTGGGTTTTCCTAAGCGCTCCCAGCGGGTGCTCTTTGGAAAACAGGTTTCTTCGCTATGGCTACGCCATACGGGATGCTCCTTGCTGCAGGAGGATAAAGCGCAGTACATCCACTCCGAAAGGAGTTTTCAACTATCCGCTACGGGTGCATCTACCCGTAGTGGGGATGCATTTGAAGTGGATTTAACTTAGGAGAAATCCATGACAAATTCGAGCGAAAAAGTCTTTACATCTTTCAAGGCACTAGCAGCCAACCGCGAGATGACCGGTGTCTCTAAGGACGACGTATTCAAGGTACCCCTTGATATGTTGCTTGAAGAGCCCGGTTTTAATCCGCGTGACTACAACGACCCTGACGTTGAAGCCCAAGTCGAGGCATTTGCCCAGGCTTATGAAAACGGACAGTTCGTCCCACCCTGCGTGGTTCGGATCGATCCAATTACCGGCGAAGTGTTTCTGGTCGAAGGCCATACGCGAACACGCGGCGCTAAACGTGCTCGTGATCGTGGGGCTTCGATTGAGCGTTTGGTCTGCGTGCCATTTCGCGGCAATGTCATTGACCGGCATTTCACGAAACATACGAGCCAGAACGGCCTCAAGTTCAAGCCTGTAGCTGTCGCGCGCGACTACCTCAAGCTACTGAATATGGGCCAATCGGTAAATGACATTGCAAAGGGTGTACACCAAAGTGTCACCCATATCCAGTCGATGTTGGACTTGGCTTCAGCGAACCCTGATGTCCACGATCTCGTGAACTCGGGGGCCGTCTCTGCCAGTACAGCCATTGAGGTGGTGCGCAAACACGGTGAAAAGGCAGGCGAGTTTCTTTCTGGAAAACTGCAAGAGGCAATTGCCCAAGGCAAGACTTCCGTGAAAGCATCCGCTGTCAAGGAATGGGCTCCACCCCGCAAGGTGTCGCTCAACCTGTTCAGCTCCATCACACCAGTGTTCACGGCCGTGGCCGAGGATGAAGGTCTGAAAGAGCTGCTGGCACGAACTGACGATATCGACCCTGCCGAATTGGAAGGGAAGACCGTCACGCTCAGTGCTGCGAGTGTTCTGGCACTGTGCCGCAATTTCCAAATTGCTGACCAGCTCAAGAACAAGCGCACCGGGCCCACGCCCGACTCCCATCCTGGTGATGGGGAGCAGGCTGACGAAGCCTGATTGATCCGGCCTTCACTCCAATGAAGGCCACTGGTCGCGTTCTTCTGAACGCGGAATTCAACCCTGCTGGGACTAACTCCCAGCGGGGGAGGGCTCCAGCGTTTTTTTGGAGATCGCTTATGGATCGACACAGCATAGTCTGGCTATGCATCCCTCTCGCCTTCCCCCTTCTGGTGGTAGTAGGTTGGCTGATCGCCAAAGTGACCACGGCATTCGCGAAATCGCGTGTGGCGTGGATCGCTTCAGCCCTCGTGCTCCCACACTTCGCTTCGAAGTTGATGGACGGAATCTATGACGCAGTGCTTGCTGGGAAATACGCCTATGCAGCACAATTGGCCGGTGCTCTCTTGCTCGTTATCGCGGGCCTGAGTAGCCTCTTGAATACTCGTCGCTGAACTTTCTGCGGCGGTTTGTTGTCCAACACAGGACGCAAGGAATTGACAATGAACGAGTTTTTCAACAACCCTGTAGCAGTAGGAATGAGCCTCTTGGGGCTCCTGCTGCTCGTGGGTTCTGGCTTTGCGAAGTGGCAAGCGAACTGGGAGCGCAAGCACCAGCGTAACCACGATCACTGATCAAATTCACTTCTGAAAAGGGCTGGCCACTTCCTGTGGCTGGCCCTTTGTTTTTCAGCTGGAGGTTTCCCCTGCAGCTCGTGGCCCTGCCAGGTATCTGGACGGCCCTTTTGTCAAAGATGCTGAGGCGTCTTTGCATGCGCTCTGGCACAATGGAGCGCACGCAAAGACACTTTTGTGTGAGGCCGGGTAATCTGGCTTCCTCATGCTCGAAGCCACCGAGTTATTTGTGGCACTTCAGTAGGGTCCGCCCTGCTTTTTCAACCCCTGACGGGCATCCAATGCCCAGGGGGTGGATGCCTGTCTCTTCAGGAGATAGCGCATGCTTTTTGAACCCGATACCGAAGAGGTGTCAGCACCGGTCCAGCCACCGGTTTCCCAATGGCCAAAGCCAGAGCCCCGAACCCTTCACGTTCCAGCTCAGGAGTGGGAGGAGTGGTCCGCCGTCGTTTGCTGTGCCAAGATGGCGGAGTCCAAACCTGGTGAAGTCGTGGGAGTACCTGTCGTTGAACATGGCGGGTACCTCCACTGCGCTTTTTCAGCGATGTATGGCGGCCGAAGCGGTAACAACGTTGTCGATGCTTGGCAACTCATTCCAGCAGACCTCTACGAGGGGCAGACCTGGACATACCATGCCCAGGACTTCACCGTACGTGAACGCGGTGACTACACCGGTCTTCGGGTATCTGTACGGGGCTCCCATGTGGTCTGTACGAAACCTGTATCGGTTATCCGCACCTACCCGACGATTCGTCCGATCTCAATGCAAGATGCCTTGAAGTACGACGATTCGGCAAGGTTGTATGGATGGCGTGCGATGGGCTACCGTGGGGCTAAACGCTCGTGGAAGCTTCTTCATGGCCACCCTGTCGCGGTCTACCATGGTGCTGACGAGGTAGAGGACAGTAGCGCCGCTGTGCTTCTCTGGAAGTACAAAGGTCGCATCCTGGACTACTACCTTGGCTCTCCTGAGTTTTTGGAAAATTTGCAAGATTTCTCAGAAACCAGCGTGAGTTCTGTACGTACAGAAGTTCTCTGTAAACCTCAGACCGTGCCGCTTCAGGCAGCGTTGTTCTGAGGCTCCGTCCTTTCCTTTCAACCCTGGCGGGTCGTCCCGTCAGGGGGGCCTGCCGTTTTTGCCAGTTTGACCGGCAGTTCGCAGAAGGAGGTTTGTATGAAGACTTTTGTAGACGCATCGGCAGTGGAGGTAGGGGATACCCTATGTTTCGGCAATCCAGCCCAGCAAGTCACGGTTGAGCGCATCAGCGAGGCGCGTGCAGATGGATCAATTGGGTTCCACGGAAATAACGACACCTGGTCGAGTTTCTATCGGCCACAAAACCGCGTTCGAATCCTCAAGCAGGATGCTCACCATGCAGCAGGCTGACGCTTGCCAAGAGATCTCCGAGATGAACCATGTTGCAGCGCTTTTGCGCCGCCACGGGTACACCTTTGGTGATCGTGGTGTCTGGTTGGTTGTGGACGATCCCGTTCATTCCCTCTTGGGGGGCAGGGCGGTGCCCACTGGGACGCAACAAGTCGTGATTCGCAGCCTCCCACAGGCTCGCAAATTCATCGCAGAGCGCTCCTGAACCACCTCAACGGCCCGATTCACGGGGCCAACTTTTCCACCCGGATGGGCACTCGCAGCCCCAACCGGGGACAGTGCCTGTCTCCTTTATCGGAGTAGTCATGAATTCTCAAAACGTTTTCCCGGTGTTCGATCCCGAAATGCTCGCGACGCTTGTCGCTTGTGCCCTCCAGCATGTGGAGGACGTTGAGTCGGGAGTAGAAGACGGGACCTACAGCGCTGCCGAAAACGAGGATCTTCCTCGCAAGCGCGCGGCGGTCGATACCTTCGCATCCATGCTCGCTCAAGAGGGTGCGCGAGTTACGGCGCAGCGGACTCTGGCATGCGCTGCTGGTGCAGCGTTACCAGGTCATGTTGCTGACCAGGTGGCTCAGGCCGGCGAGTTGCTCATCCGAGCAGCTGCATCGTTGGGCTGTCTCACCGCGTCCGAACAGGATCTGGTGTCGAAGTCGGATGGTGGTTTGCTCGCGCAAGGCATCGCAACGGCGCTTGGCGCGTGCAAGGCGATCAGCCCTGCTATTGCTCAGAGCCTTCAGAACCACCCGCCACGGGGCTTTATCGCGCCGTAGTGGGGATTGAAGGGGGTAGCCCCTTCATCCAGCGAAAACCTCCCTCAGGGGGCGTTTTCCAAAGCGGAATGCGCTTTGGAAAGCGAATTTCAATCCTCAGCCTGGTGCTGCAGGAACGATGCGGCGACTGGCCGAGCTGTAGTGGCAACCAGTCAATTCCCGGCGAAAGCCGTTTTCAACCCTTGGGGCCACTATCTCCGAGGGGGGTAGGGCTCCATTTTTCGGAGCCTTTTATGAATACAACTCTCAGCAGTATTGAGCCCTCCAAATTGTTGTCCACTGAACGGATCTGGAACATCCTTGCCGATCAGGACGAGACATGCGATGAGCGACGGGTTTGCTACTACCCGGACATCGAGACTCTCGCGCGGCAAGTGCGTTCCTCGAAGTGCTGGACCATGGGTGAGGTCTTCGTGTACGTCGAATCGGCCCACCGTTTCATCGTCATGAAGCAGATCGCACCGTCAAGTTGCGAGATGCTGACCATCTGCCAGGCCGGATATTGCGACGTGCTCACGGCTTATCGCTATACGCAGGAAGAGCTGGTGGCCAGCCTGAATGAGTATCTTGCCCGCGCCCCCCGTTAAGGAGCCAGTTCATGGACAAGCAAAAACTTGAACCAGGCCAGGACGGTTGGGTGGAGAAAAAGCGAGCGGAATGGAGCGCTCGGGGTACGCCCGATCCGATCAGCATGATCGTGATTGAGTATTGGGGACATGGCGATGCAGCCTTTGGTGGTAGCGGTGATGACCGCGCACTGGGGCCGGATGGCTTGATTCTCACTACCCAGATGCGTACGAGGTCTGATCCGGTGCAGTTCGTGAGTCTTGAAGAGGCTCACGAGGCCTGCAAACGGATCAAGAACCGCCGCCCCGACTCACTGCTTGGCATCGCGCCACGTTGGCGTTGAATTGGCTGGACTGCGCATGGTGGAGAACCTCTCGACCATGCGCGACAGCGCCACACAACAGGAATCCAGCATGCTCGACTTCTACTTCAGCACCATGCAGGGCGGGAAAAGTACCGCGCTCCTGCAGCGGCGCTACAACCTCACCTCGATTGGACAGCGGGTACTGGTGATGACCAGTGCGCTCGATGACCGATATGGGGTGGGCAAGGTCACCTCCAGAATGGGACCTCAGTGCGAAGCGGTTCTCTTCAACAAGGAAACCGTTTTTGACCCCGCTTTGGGACTTGACCAGATTGATGAACTTCTCATCGATGAAAGTCAGTTTCTGACGCGGGCCCAGGTCAAGCAGATTCACCAGAGGCTTTGCGTTGGTATGGCACTTCGGGTGTCGTGCTATGGCTTGCGGACGGACTTCAAAGGGGACGCCTTCGAAGGCGCTTCTGCGCTCCTGGCCTTGGCAGATTCATTGCACGAAATCAGCACGCTTTGCCGCTGCGGAGAGAAGGCAACGATGAACCAGCGGATAGGCCTCAATGGGGCTCCAGAGCGAACAGGAGAGGTGGTGGAAATCGGTGGCGATGTTCGCTACCGCCCCGTTTGCCCGAACTGTTTCTACTGAAGCCATCGACCACGAAGAGATCCAATTTTCAACCCTATGTGGGCACCGCGTGCCCAGTGGGGCAGGGTGCTCCGTTTTGACGGACCAAAAATGCACCATGAAAATATGCCCCAAGGGCAAGTGAATGCCTACCTCGCGGATGGGCTTCAGATGCGTGTCGGTGTTCCTCACCGAGGCGGAAAGCTTGCGTTCCATGCCTTCAATGAAGGCTTCAGCGCGATGGTTTCGGCTTCGGCTTTCTGGAATCCTGCAAAAAGTGTCTTTGTGATTCCTGAGGCATCCGATCTCTACGAGATCGACTGGGCCCTGGACTCCGCTGGTTTCACCGCAGTGAAGGGTTGGCAGGCAAAAGGAACACAACCCGGCATGGCTGGGATCTACCCCTGGAGCCTCGCGGCATACGTCGAGGCAGCATCGCTGCTTCGGCCGAGCTGGTGGTCTGCTCCCGACTTGTGCAACGAAATGCAGGTCGCGGCGAACCCCGACGAGGTGCGTCACCGCATCAACGTCACTGCAACGTTGCTTGAAGGCACGCTGCAGATCATCTACGAGTGGCAGAACGAGCTTGCTCGAACCTGCAACTCCACGGTGGTTCAGGACCTGGTGCGGCCACCAGTGCCCATCATCCAAGGGTGGACCCGCGATTCCTATCTTTACAGCCTCGATCTGACGATGGATGTCTGGCGTCGATGGGAACCATGGCTTGCCAGTCCAGCCTTGATGGGGCTCGGATCGGTGTGCCGCCGCGATACGTCGCATCCAGAGCACGGGCTCTACGCGATTCTTCAGGCCTTGGATGGAAAGCTACCAAGCGGTACCCGGTTGCACCTTTTTGGTGTGAAGGGTTCCAGTCTTGCGCAAGTGAAGAAGCTACCGTGGATTGCGAGTACCGATTCCATGGCGTGGGACTTTTCAGCGCGGATCAACGCACGCAAGAGCGGCCAGTCCAACACCATGGATCACCGCGCTAGAGAGATGACACGATGGATGCAGTCTGCTTCCAAGCGTGTCGCGGTCAAGCTTGGCGATCAGCAGGAGCTATGCCTTTTGGCATGAACCTGCGCTTCGATTGGAAGTTCTGATCCCCATGGGGGCTCAGAACTTTCCACAGCGTCTCATCTAGGGGCGCTTTGGAAAGTGAATTCTTCCCTTCAGCCTATGGCTGTATGGAAACGGACGCTGCCCGTACCTGTAATGGGTGAAACAGCAATCCTCCGGCGAAAGCCGATTTCAACCCTCTGGGGCTCACATGCCCTTTTGGGCTGTGGTGCTCCTCCTTTCGGAGAAGAAACCATGAACATTACCAAGGTCACTGTCGCGATGACAGTTGTCAGACCTAACGGCCCATTCAAATCCGAGGCAAGCATGCTCGACTGGATGAGTCTCTGCCTCAACTGCAACACCAACAATGCTGCCGTTGTGCTGGAAAAAATCTCTCCCCCTTCGATGGCTGGTGGAGGGTTGTGGCGTATCAATGACGCCTTCGAGTCGGTCAACAAGTTGCTCGATGCATCGGGGGCTCTGGACAACGCAGAACTGCAGTTTGCGGTCTACGTGCTTCGTCTCTCGATTGCTCGTGCCGCAGGCGATACGGCCCGATGTGAAGCTGCAGAAAAGAGCTTGCAGGAGCTGAGCCCGGCGATTGCTGAGTTTGACCTTGCGACCTTTGACGGCTGGGTGGGAGCGGCGAAAGCACTCCTTGCTGACAAACCGCCTGGGACGGCTCTGGACGATTCAGCCTTTCAAGGCTATCTGGTGCTTGAACAAGGTACCTTGTACGCGATCCCCAAGCACGCTGTGGAAGACAACAAGGTCGTAACCGAGTGGGGGGTGCCTGTTGATGCCTACGAGCCTGATCAATCCATCTGGAGTGATGAGCACAAGGCATGGGAGGCCCATGACCCGATGACCAATCGCGATGTACTGTTGATGCCCAAATTCGTGAAATACGAAAAATCGGAGTTGACTTCATCATGAGCATAACCAACACCGCGCAAAAATCACCAGCTGAGCACATCATGGTTTGGACCTTGGCCAATTGTCCTCACGGGGATAAAGTCATCGTCAAAACGCGTGTGCCCCTCAAAGCCACCGATGATGATTTCAGCATGGAGATCGCGGCCGGTGAGCGTCTTTTGACATCCAAGGGATACACGGTCCACGGCTCTTTCCTGGAGTCCGACCCAGCATCTCAAATGGTCGATCTGGAGGCGTGTCAGCTTATCGCTTGACGATTGGTAGGCACAGCTGTCACAGGTATATCTTTCTTCAACCCCATCGGGCACAGCATCCCCGATGGGGGGAGCTGGTGTCCGATTTCCATTTAGGAGTCAGACATGCAGAACAACGAACAGGTTGAAAAGCCGATTGTTCATGGGTACGGTACAAAAGCAGAGCCCTTGTCGATTGAGCATGCGCGGGGGAAAGTCCGTGAGGATTTTCTGAAACTGGCTGAGATCGTAATGAGCCGGGTCAGCTTGCCTCCTGGGCATGGCTACCGCAACACGCGAGCCTTTGGATTGGAAAGTCAATTACGTTGGGCGGGCTGCGAAGTGGAAGCTTCGGAGTATGGCTTGAGCATCTACGCAGGCCTTGTTCCCGGCGACTGCAACGATAAATCGCAGCTTTCGATTGAAGTTCGCTACTTCCATCCTGAATTGCATTACCGCGATGGTCGCCGCAAGGCACAAGTCTCTCGGAGGTACAACGATAGCTACTCTGCTCACCTCTGGGTGGATCAGGGAAGACCGTTTTGGGGCCAGCACGTTTCTCTCATCGAAGGGAATGAGTTTTGCCGGGACTTCACGTCCATCGAAACTCTTGCTGAGTCGATTGTCGAACGCTTGAAAATGGCGATTGAGGCTCGAAAGCCAATTTCGAACGAGTGTCTGGTGAACACCGCTGAAGCTGAGGCGTTGGCATGAGTCAGAGGACCCTAAGTTCAAGCGAGTGCAGAAGCCTTCGCGATGATCAGAAGGCCTACTTGATGAAGCATCACTTCATCGTGACGCTCGAACCTCATGTTCCTGCATCTGAGGCGCTGTACAGGACACATCGTCATGGTGCAGTGACCATTGATCGTGCAATGGAGCTAGATGCCATACACGATGCCTACCAGGCCCAGCAAGCTCGACTGAGCAAACCTGGTCCCCAGTTCGACGCGTACTCGGCCGCCGAAGATCGGTTTATCGATCTGCACGGTATGTCAAGTTCGCTCGACTGAATGCCACACCAGAACCAGCCACATTCGGCTGGTTCTGGCTGTGATGCTTTTGATGGGGAAAAGAGTTTTTCCCAAAGTACCAGTTTTGGTGTTTTGGAAATTGCTTTTCACCCTCCTGCTTATGCAGAGGATGCAAACGGCTGCTGACCGTGCCTTCATGGCAATCAGTATTTCAACTGGCGCAAGCCATTTTTCAACCCATACGGGCACGATTTGCCCATTGGGCCCGTGCTCGTTTTCCTATTTGGAGAACAGATATGACAAACGGCACCACGCAAGAATCCCTGGAACGTGAAGGTTCAAGTTTGAGCCCTGAAAACTTGCCCTTCGAATTGGAGTTTTCAACCATGAAGGAGCTACCAGAAATCGGTGTTAGCTCCCATGGCGTTTTCGTTACCAATCCTCAATACGACGCCGGTATGACTCAAAAGGTCGATCCGGTGGAATGTTGGGGTATTTCTCATGCTCACGCTCAGCTCATCGTTGACCTCAACGAAGAGCTTGCTGAAGCTGTTGAGGATGCATTGAACACTGCATGTCTGAGACTGCAGAAGACTGCTGGCATCAAGGATGGTGGCTTTGCAGGCACATTCTTCAGCGGGCATCCTATTCGACGTGAGTTGATGAACGTCCTGGCCGAATACATCGCGGGTGACGTGAATAGTTGCCGCTCAGAAACGAAGGGTTTCCTTCTGACCAAGGAAATGATCGCCGAGGCCATCGGTGGCAAAGACCTCAAGACATACGATGGCTGGCTCGAAGCTGCGTCGGCGCTCCTTGCTGATGCCCCCTCCTGGACAGCTATTCAACAACCTTGCGGTCTATTTGCGGTCAAGGTATCGGATGGCTCACTCGCGGGTGTCTTCTGGTGCGCAGATCATGGAGATGTCAGCCATGTCTATCGTGAGGATGAACTCGCTGATTTTGATCGCAGTGCGTGGGCCGGTGATAGTTGGGATGGATTGTCGTCCCAGGATAACGAGGCCTGTCTGCGCAATCCTGTTTTCGTAGCTCTTCGCCACATTTGATCTCGAAACGGTTGCTGTCCGTGCCTGCTATGGCAATACAGCAGTTCGGGTGAATGCATATACCAACCCTGTCGGGCACTTGCTGCCCATATGGGCCAGTGCCTGTCTTTCTTAAGAAAGCGCGCCATGAATCAGCTTGATCACATCGATCAGAAGTATCTCGACACTGCCTCCCTCTTGCGAAGCCAGATATCGGCTCCACTCATGGGCGATTTCGTTCTCTTCCCTACCGGTGAACTTGAACGTTTCAGCCACGACATGGGTGATGCCATTCAGACATCTCCAGGAGGTTCTTTCTACCTGAACGCCGATGGGCGCTCCTCGCTTAGCTGCGGGGGGCTCCATCCACCCATTCCCACCGACTCGATTGAGGTGATTGACGGAGTGACCCTTCAAGGGCGCTTTTGGTTTTTTCAACACCAGCAAGCCGGTGCGGGGCGGGGTGTTTATGTTGACTGCGCATGCCGCGTCTTCATGACCTCCAGTCCATTCGACGGGTTTCTTGGAAAAGACTTTTTGAATCCTCTTCGGGATGAACTGAAGGCTTTGCTGGAAGCACAGTTGAAGCCTGCCTGATATCTGCACCCGGTTACCGGGGTGCAGAGCTTTCTCAAGAGTCACCTCGATTTCGAGGGGGCTCTTCGGAAAGTGATTTCATGACAGTTCGCGTAATGCGTCTGTTTGAAGCGGATACTGGCCGCGCCTCTCAAGGCAACCCAGCAGCTTTGGCGAAAGCCATTTTTAACCCTGACGGGCATGATGCCCGTTGGGGCAGGTGTCCGTCGCTCTCATGGAGATCGGCACATGACAACAACCTTAGCGAATGCAATCGTGGCTTTTGAAAGTCCTAATGCATTCATTCGCAATCCATCCGCACGACAGTTCTGGAATTCCCATGTCAAATCTCGCGTAAATGGCTGGGGACTCATTGAACTTGAGTGTCACAGGGTCAGCGCAATCAAGGGCAATTCCATTGTCCATTTCGCGCCACTGGGGAGTGACTTCAACAACCCAGAGCCTTTGAGTAGTGATCTGATGTCAGCATTACGGCGGACTTCCAAGGAGTGGTGCCGAGCCAACGTATGTGCAGTCACCAGAGATTCCGTCCTTGAGTCAATACCTGAGGAGATCAAATCGACTGTTCGGAAGATTGCTTCTCTGCGAAAGAACATCATTGAAGCTGAATACCTTGATGACAAAGTTCTCGCGCACGGGCGAATGAAGGAACAGCAGGCCATGCTGGATAACCAGCGCCTGAATCTTTTTGGTGCTGAAGACGCTGTTGATGAATGCGTCCGTGGAAGGACCATTGATCCGTTTGCCTCATTCAATCAATTATTTCCCAATGTAGCTTTGTTGATCGCGGAGTTGCTGAAAAGGGAATCTGCAGTGGTCGCGCAAGCCTGATTTTTCAACCCCTGACGGGCACTTGTTGCCCTATGGGCAGGTGCCTGTCTCTTTCAAGGAGATAGAAATGAAAATGTCGAATTACTTTGAGCCGGTTGCAAAAGAAGCACGTACTAACGAGAGCTTCCTCGTGGCCGCTATTGGTAATGTCCGTGGAGTTCTCGCACAGTGCTTCGCGCGTGATGAGACGCAAGCGAAAGCCGCGATTGAAGCACTGACCATGGATTCCATGGGGGGGACGTTCAAGGTCGAAGTGATCGACCGTGAGGCGGCACCCGGTCTCTGGTTGGAAGGCTCTGCGGAATACATCAAAGGTGTTCTTCGAGATCGGAAGGTTTCGAAATTCAAAGACCCCAACGAGTCCCTGTTGTCTGAATACGGCAAGTACGCGGAGCACATAGCCGAAGGCGATCCCATGGCGTTTGATGACTGGCTTGCTGGTTCTGATCTGCCTGAGATCGTCAAGGCTCGCGAGCTTTCAAAGCTGCTAGAACGGAAAGTGTCGAACTTCACTAACCCTGCAAATATGAACCCTCCGTGGAGCAATGAGCACTGCGAAGCTGCTCAGCGCGAGGGCTGGGACATCTTTGACACGCACGGCTCAGATGGCGGCCCTTGGCAACTGCAGCGTTTTGACGACGCATCCGAGGTTCCTGGAGCGCCGCAGCTGAAGGATGATGAGACCGCATGGCGGATCGTTATCCAAGGCACTGCTGCGCACCATGAGGCTGCTCGCCAATTCATCCGCACTCACTCTCCGAAAGAGTGGGCTGCTTTGAATCAGAGGGAAGTTTCGAATTACATTGAGCATCCCGCGAGTGGGCAACCACAAGAGCACTTCCTCAATACCGATCCCTCGGTAATTGAGGCGAAAGTGATGAAGGACTATGCACACTTTCTTGGCAAGGACGTGCTGGTCAGCCGCATCAGTGGCTTTGTCGGTGATGATTCGACGGACATAGAACTCTCTCCGCCTGCGAAGGTTCGGGTCGAAACCACCAGCGAGCAAAGCTTGAAACGCTGGATCGACGGTTGGTGCGACCCTGTGTATGAGGTCGTGTTGGTCGAAGATCATCCTCAGTTGGCCTGTGTCCGCTCACTGTGGATTCACGGCCCCAGCCTGCATCTGAATGGCAAGCAAACTGAAGTCTCGGACATCGTTTCGATTGCCGAGCCGATAGCACCGCGTCACGACGACACACCGTCGCCCTGAATACGGTAGAAACCGAAAGCCCGCGCCTCATCTTCGGATGGGGTGGCGGGCTTTTTTATTGGTGCGCCCGATTCCAATATTCCTCGTTGTCGAGGCGCCACGCGGCCTGGAGAGCGAAATCACACACAGTCAGGGCTGCATGTAGGTGGCTATGAGAACGTAGCTGCCTTGGAGAGCAGAGCAGCTTGTTTCTTGACCTCAGCATCCCATCGGGCAAGAGTGCCCCGCTGTTGCCCCCAGTTTGAATGAAACTCCCGCGCTAACGAATCTTCGGCAATGGCAACTGCAGGGCGCGCAAGCCATCGATCAAAAGTTCGCTCAAGATCGTCAAGCTGCATCGCAGCACTCACGTATTGGTGCACCAGGGTCTCGGCATCGGGGGAGACGGCGCGACTGGACTGCATATCGTTCACTGATTCACCGAGAGCCTTCCAGTCAACGCTGATGACGTGCCTCATTGGTGGGTACAAGAAAACGGACAGGTACAGCGCCTCGGCGGCCTGCTGGTGGCGCCCATTCGCAAAATGGCAAATTGCGTTCACCAGTTCAATGCCAGCGTCGGTGTAATCGTCATCGAGGGTCAATTTGAGCCTGGCCTTATCAGCAGCAGCCGTTTGCCCATCGGCGACGAGTAGCACAGGCAACCACAATCGCACTCCAAGGTTGTCGCTGTTGTTCATGCGCAGCTGGCGACGGGCGAGCGCGATAGCCTTTGCGGTATGCCCTTCGTGCGAATGCCAAACCATCGCACCGTAGAGCAGTCGATGGTAGAAGCGATTGTGCAACTCGTACCATGAGACCTCACCCTTGAAGCCCGCAGGGATAAGGTCATTGGCTCTTTTGATCGCCTCGGTGTAGACCTTCCCTTGCTGCCGACTAAGTTCTGGTTTGTATCGCAGTACCTCTGCCTTGGCGAGGTGACCTTCCAGGAAATCTGGGCGAGCATCGAGGACGCCTGCCAAGTGAGTTTCGAAATCTCGCTGCTGAGACAGAGGCCGCGAGTGAAAGCCTTGGAACAAGGCATCCTGTTGGTCGATGAGGGCTGAGCATGCACTGCTGATCACGAAACGCCCGTTGCCATGCTCATCAACCCGGAAGCCATACAGGGGGCCTTTTGCCTGCTCGGGCTTTCTGCAAAGCAGTTCGTCCCAGGTGTCGGCTCCGTTCATTTTCCCGATCACGTCCAGCACTTCTTCAAGCGGTCTGCCGCAGGCGCGCGCCAGTCGATCTGCTGCTTTGGTAAGCCCAGCC
>RRZU013360505.1_pt1 | contig 25696 bp, 23 predicted proteins | sample 2165561 | NCBI WGS metagenome assembly RRZU01 (sample SAMN10456909, study PRJNA506462) | wastewater metagenome | isolation source: wastewater sludge | place: USA: Moscow, Idaho | reverse complement strand
TTCCGATATTGGTGGCAGTATGCGGTTGGGAGGCCAAGAATGTATTTTGAAGAAAGATACCCTCGCATGGAAGACCTATGGCACAGACAAAATTAACGAGCGTCACCGTCATCGCTATGAAGTTAATAATCTTTATATCTCTAGATTAGAAAAAGCAGGACTTTGCATTAGCGGCTTTTCCAAGGAAGAGAATCTGTGCGAAATGATAGAGCTGCCTGAAGCTGAACATCCTTGGTTCTTGGGTTGTCAGTTTCATCCGGAATTTACTTCCACGCCGCGGTTGGGACATGCGCTCTTCAAGTCCTATGTGCAGGCAGCAATCCAATTTTCTGGCAAGCATCAGCTTGCTGGGGATGAAAAAATTCACGCAGTACGCAACAGCTGACAGAACACGAAAACCTTAGAACCTAAAAATAAAAAAAGATAATCAAAATTATCTTTACATAATTTGCATTAGAAATCGAAAGATTACCATTCACTAATCAACATAATAGTAAAAACAAACAACAGGAAAAATGTAGCATGAGTGCAATTGTAGATGTCATCGCCCGTGAGATTTTGGATTCTCGCGGCAATCCAACTATCGAAGCAGATGTAATGCTGGAATCCGGAGCTTTAGGCCGCGCCTCAGTTCCTTCCGGCGCATCTGTTGGGACCAAAGAAGCAGTGGAACTACGCGATGGTGATGCACAACGCTATTTCGGGAAAGGTGTTCTTAAAGCGGTAGAAAATGTTAACACCGAAATCTCCGAGGCATTAATGGGCTTGGATGCTGTCGATCAAAGCTTCATTGATCAATCCTTAATTGATTTAGACGGAGCCGAAAACAAGTCCAGACTGGGCGCCAACGCAATTCTTGCAGTATCGCTGGCGGTTGCCAAAGCAGCCGCCGAGGAGTCAGGATTGCCGCTATATCGCTATTTAGGGGGTGCTGCTTCAATGTCAATGCCCGTTCCGTTAATGAACTTAATTAATGGCGGGGCGCATGCCAACAACAATATCGACATGCAGGAATTTATGATTGTGCCGCTGGGAGTCTCAAATTTTCATGATGCCATCCGATGTGGCGCCGAGGTTTTCGGCACCCTCAAAAAACTTATCAACAACAAAAACATGCCTACTACAGTAGGCGACGAAGGTGGATTCGCGCCTAACCTGGAAAACAATGAAGCGGCTTTGCAATTAATCGTAGAGGCTATTGATCAAGCAGGTTATCAACCTGGAAAAGATGTTGCAATTGGCGTTGATTGCGCCAGCTCAGAATTTTTTCATGATGGCAAATACCATCTATCTTCTGATGACTTGCATCTGACATCAGCCCAATTCGTTGATTATTTATCATCGTGGGTGGATAAATATCCTATTATCAGTATCGAGGACGGCATGAGTGAGCATGATTGGGACGGATGGAGGTTACTAACTAGTAAATTGGGTGACTCAATTCAATTGGTCGGTGACGATATCTTTGTCACCAATGCAAAAATCCTACAGGAAGGCATCAAGCAAGGTATTGCTAATTCTATCTTAATCAAAGTAAACCAGATTGGTACATTAACAGAAACATTCTCGGCCATTGAAATGGCAAAATGTGCTGGTTATACCGCTGTCATCTCACATCGCTCAGGAGAAACTGAAGACACTACCATCGCCGACATCGCAGTAGCAGCCAATGCGCTACAAATCAAAACCGGCTCACTATCTAGATCTGACCGCCTTGCCAAATACAATCAACTATTACGAATTGAAGAAGATTTAGGGGATACAGTAAGATATGCCGGCCGGAGCGCATTTTATCAACTTAAATAATGAAGCTACTAAGTTTCACACTACTTATGCTAGTCGTCGCAATGCAATATCCATTATGGCTGGGCAAAGCGAGCTGGTTGAGAGTTTGGCAAGTAGATCAAGAGGTTGCCGCGGCACGTAAAAATAATGTGCTATTACAGAATCGCAATAACAAGTTAGAGGCTGAAGTCAATGACCTAAAACAAGGACTTGAAGCAATTGAGGAGCGCGCCCGTAGCGATTTGGGCATGGTCAAGGAAGGAGAAATACTTTTCCAGATTGTCAGAAATGCACCGCTTCAAAATTCCCAATCAGATATTGCGCAATAAAATCCACCTGAATTCCTGAACGAACTGAGCACCCAATACTCTTTATAATCGAATAATCACTGTCTGGGTTCTTATCAATTACCCGATTTAGCCTTAACTTAAATAAAACTTGCTTGAAAAAAGACACACAATTCACATATTACTTCTGATTCTTTCAGACTAAATCTTATCGTGGAGAAAAAGAATGAAAAGAGTTTTCCTTTTTTTAATTACTAACTTAGCTATCATTGTTGTTCTTAGCATCACCTTACGACTGTTCGGATTTGAAAGAATTCTGGACGAACAGGGTACGGGGCTGGATATTAATTCATTGTTATTGTTTGCAGCTGTATTCGGATTCGGTGGCTCATTCATGTCGCTTGCCATGTCAAAATGGACGGCTAAACGTTTTACAGGTGCACAAACAATAGAAATGCCACGAAACGCACAAGAACACTGGTTAGTGGCTACCGTGCAGCGACAAGCAAAGATTGCAGGTATTGGTATGCCAGAAGTAGCCATTTATGAAGCGCCGGATGTCAATGCGTTTGCCACCGGAATGTCAAAAAATGCCGCATTGGTTGCCGTGAGTACTGGATTATTAAATACCATGAGCCAGGATGAAGCTGAAGCAGTGCTGGCTCATGAAGTCAGTCATATCGCAAATGGCGACATGGTTACTTTGGCGCTGATACAAGGCGTCGTCAACACATTTGTAATCTTTCTGTCACGCGTCATCGGACATACGATAGATCGCGCCGTATTCAAAACGCAAGAAGGTCACGGACCCGCTTTCTGGATTACGACTATTATTGCTGAAATTGTTCTGGGTGTTCTGGCCAGTATCATTGTCCTGTGGTTTAGTCGCCGACGCGAGTTTCGTGCCGATGCAGGCGGGGCCAGTCTAGCAGGAAAAGAAAAAATGATTGCTGCACTTAGACGATTACAATTAACTCAGAAGCAGGCTCATTTACCTGATCAGCTAGCTGCTTTTGGTATTTCCGGAAGCAGAAATGGATTAATGGGGTTATTCATGTCGCATCCACCACTGGAAGAAAGAATTGCGGCACTTGAAACACAACAACGCTAGACTTTGACATTAGTAGACGATGAGAAACGCCATGCAAAGCACATGGCGTTTCTCATATACAAGAAATCTCTTATAAAATAGTTGCACTGTAAAAAATTAATAAGAAGTTTCTCTCGAAAAATCTTCCCAGATATATGGCGGATTTACTGAAGGTTTTAATGGCATCCAGAAGGTTGCCACATCCAATGCTCCAACGAGTGTACGACCCACCGTATGCATGAGACCCATTGCCAGTCCAACGGTGACACCATAAATCGGGCCATCTTTCTGTCCCGTCAGCACAATATTCTTTGGTAATTCTACCCATCCAGTAGTCACGTTTGCTATTCCACTTACAAATCTCTCACCCGAAGTGTTGAAGTTACTGCCAGAAGCAACCGCCTGAGACGAGAGAACAAAAGAAATCGCAAGTACCAAAGATAATTTAACAATACTTCCCATCAAAAAACCCCCTTTATACAGTTTTAGAATTAACTGAATTTTTGCCTTTCATAGAAACAAGCAAGAATTCCCTAGCAGTTTACCCTTTCGGAATTAATCATACAAATCAAGCTGCAAATATACTGTGATCTATCCGTCTTATACAACTAACGTTGAATCTCTGTAAATCTCACAGAACAAATCTGCTTAGTATACGGATCACCAACAAACACGATTGAGTTTGCAATTCACGGTAACTCAATAACTTCTAAAAAAAACAAGCTGAATGTCGATAACTATGTTCCTAGAAAAGTTAGTAGCCAACTAATTTACTGATCATATCCAGATTATGTCATTGAAAGGACACCATAGCATGGAAGGACTTATTGTTGAACCATCCAGAACTTATCAGAAACTTTTATCATCTGCTATCGAATTAGGTGGATTGGAAACAAAACAAGTTTCAACTGGCAGTGAAGCATTAATGTTGTTGAGAAATCAACCGTTTGACCTGATATTTATTGCAATGCATTTACAAGACATGAATGCCTCAAAGTTTTCATCTCATCTTCGGGCGGATTCGCACACCTGTCAAATACCTGTGGTTATGATAACTTCTAATGAAGACAAAGAATTATTGGACGAAGCATTTTCGGCAGGTGTAACAGAAATATTTGCAAAGCATGAACTCGATAAAATTACAAGTTATGCAGCGCGGTTTTCCAAGAAAAATTGCAGCAAGACAATCTCTGGATATATTCTATATATTGAAGACAGTCAAACAACTGCTAATCAGACATTGACCATACTCCGAGACAATGGATACACCGTTGACCATTTCACTAGCGGTGAAGAAGGTATGCTGGCATTTCAGAAAAATGCATATGATTTAGTGCTCACTGACATATTGCTGAAAGGAAAATTAAACGGTCGCGGTACTGTGAAAGCCATCAAACAACTTGAAAATCAGAACAAAAATCACATCCCTTTGCTAATATTCTCAGTTCTTGACGATGTTACACACAAAGTGGAATTGCTGCGTTTAGGAGTGAATGATTATGTGACCAAACCACTCATTCAAGAAGAACTACTTGCTAGAATTAATAATCTGATTACCAGCAAGAAACTACTAGATAAGGCAATTGCACAACAAAATCTGCTACAAGAAATAGCAATGAAAGACCCATTAACCGGTCTGTACAATCGCTATTTCTTGTTGGAGGCAGCAGCATCAAAAATACGTGATGCAACACGGCATAATATTCCATGTAGTTTAATCATTATTAATACAGATCATCCTAGATTAATCAATGAGAATTATGATCATTCACGGAGTGATACTATTCTAAAAGACATAGCATCACTCCTCAAAAAATCTATTCGCAGAGAAGATATCGCTGCCCGATTTGATGGAGAAGAGCTTGTACTTTTGTTATCTCATTGCAACATCGAAGATGCAACGATCATCGCAGAAAAGATACGAAAATCAATTGAAAATCTGCAGCCAAACAGTTTAAATACTACTGTAAGTATCGGCATTACGGAAACACATCATAAATTTTCTTTAGATTTCTCAGATTTACTCAGAACCGCTAGGGAAGCTCTTCATCATGCCCGATTAAATGGAGGTAATGAAGTAGTTGCTCGTACCATTCGCCAATAATTCTCGTTGCCTATGGCTATTAACACGCTCTGCTACGGTTTACTGCTACTGAACACAGCTATCTAAGAGAGTAAACTTAGAGAAGTGAAAATGGAAGGAGCAGCAAAACGAAGGCGTTATCCAGATAGCTACTGTACTGCTCTACTTACGGAGCGCGTTTGCGTATAACCCAAGCCAGGCGTAGCTGGTACCAGCACGAAACACTGCTAAATTCAATCAGAGATCGGATAGCCTTGAATCTGGTAATTTTCTCAATCTTGAGACTATCAATCATGAATCCAGTGGTATGAAGTAGCTCCTTTAACTGCTCAATTTGAAAGTAAAAACGTTTACTGACGTTACAAAAGAAATACGCTGCAATAGCGATAAACGGGCAGAGCCGCAAAGAACTGATTCATGCCGATGGTTTCTCTGATTATCTGAAAGATTTATCTCTTAAGTGCTACCAGCTGCTCCTTCAAAGCTTTAATTTCCTCTTCTGCCCGGATTTGTGGGGTAATATCGTACTGTACTCCGAGGAAATAGAGGAGGTTTCCGTTTGAGTCAAAAAGTGGAGACATCAGTAAGTGATTATAAAACAATTCGCCATTCTTACGATAGTTCCGCAGCACCACTTCAACGGATGTTTTATTCTTTATGGCTTCCCGGAGTTGATTAACAGCTGCCTGATCATGCTCATTTCCCTGCAAGAAACGGCAATTCTTGCCTACGGTCTCCTCCAATGTATAACCCGTTATAGCTTCAAATGCCTTATTGACATATACCAAAGGCAAATCCTCTTGATCAGGATCAGCCAATGATACTCCATTGACACATGAATCAAGAATCTTGGACAATACTTGTGGAATTAATCCAGGGTCTTTTTCAACGATAAAATCCATGATTTTCTCTCCAGGTTTATCAGCTCTTGGCTAAATGCGCACATTGCGATGATTGATTAGTTTGAACCAGCTCCAGCAATATCAGCCTCAATGAGTTTCTTGATGTTCTTTACGGTTCTCTCCGTTCCGTCCTGAACCGCAATGCGCACCAGTTTCTCAAAGGGCCTTACATGAAGATCGAGACTTAACAGTTCAAAGGAAAAAGTTATTTTGCTTTCAGTCTCATTGATTGATTCCATCAAATAATCGCATCGATAAGGATCGGATGTTCCTTTAAAGCAAATCCGTTTACCAATATCAAAAGCTTCAACTTTAAAAGTTGATTCCGAGCGATTACCTTGGTCGACACGTACTTGCCGACATACCGTTCCCAGTTGTACTGGGCCTTCAGTCTGCTTTTCCAATTCCTTGACTTCTGGCGACCAACGAGGATAGTTAACAAGCAAGTCATTGCCAATAAAATTGAAAAGCTTATCTGCCGGACATTGAATAGTTGTGCTGGCCTTGCCTATTACAGGATTATCTTTAAACAAACCAAGCATATCATATCTCCTGCGTAGTATTTGCTAAACCAAGTAAGTATCGATACCTGTCAATAATAAATCATATTGAGCTTCTACGAGCTCTTTTATTGTCAGTGCCGGTATGCCTGTGATCAAGTTTCCTTCCGAAACCAGCCACCCAACAGCATCCACGGGCCCAATGCTTACGACGTAACCTAATTCGTGATGTATATAGGGTTCAAGTAGTCCAGGAAAGCCTGAATGTCGCAATATATTGCGCGCTACTAATTTTCCTTTACGAACGGCTGATTGTGCTGTTAGGGTATTTGATCCCCACGATTGATAGTGCGAACAGTCACCGACTGCAAAAATATTCTGCAAAGGCTTCTGATTAACTAGAACCTGCCCAAAGGCATTAGCCGTATAAGTTTTTTGCTGCTTCTTGCCCAGAAACAAAATTGATGCACTGGATGGCAGTTCAAATTGCTTCTTTGTAATCTTATCGGTTAGCAAAACCGTATCAGGGCGTTGCTCACTGTAATATGTCTTAGGGTAAAAAGCAATATTCAAATCACGCATTCTGGATTCAGCATAAGCCCCAAAACCATCGGGAAATTGCTCAAGCACATGTTCGCCTGAATGAATCAAGCGTAATTCTGCGTTACTTTTCACACGCGCCAAAAACTGTTTAATCTCAAACAGAAACTGTATGCCGGTTGCACCGCCACCCACAACAGAAATCGATTGGCTCGAGGCCTTATTTTGATCAAGAAATTTTCTTAATAAATCAGATCCATCAGTAGTAGTGAAATCATACAAACTTAATACATTTTTGGAATCCATAGCATCAGATGCGCTATTCTCGCACCCGGATGCTATGATCATATAATCAAAATTAAGAGTTGCTTCATCGAGAATTAATTGTTTGTTTTTTTGGCAATTCTGCAATGCATTTTTATCAAAATTGACTGATGCCAGTACATGCCTGCACCCGAAACGATTCTCCAGATCACTGAAAGAAAATAATAAATCTGTTAATGGATACCTGAATGTTTCATGCAAATGTGTAATTTTCAGATGCTGCGTTCTGGGATCTATGAGCGTGATATCTGTATCTGGAGCGAATTGCAAAAGATTTGTTAATGCCGCAAGCCCTGCGTACCCTCCGCCCACAATAACTATTTTCAGTTTTTTTTGTTTCGCTATATTAAAAGGCAAAAAAGCCACAACATCTCCTTACCTGATGTTATTAGGGAACATGATTTATCTCGATATTTTTAGTTTCAATCTAAACAATTTTCAGCGCTATTGCTATATCTTCGATACTACAGACTAGCACAAATATTGCTTTGATAGCTTCAATTCGAAACTAATCACATTCACATAAAATCATCGTGGAATAAGATTAATTTGCCAATTCTTCCTAGCCCATTGCCAGAAGGACGAAAGATCACCTTCGAGTATCTCCAGAGGGGGGTTTTGTCCCAGGAAATACAGCGCCTTGACTAGTTGCGGCAGTACATTTTCGAGTTCTATTGGCTCAGCGTTTGTTTGTTTACTGAGTTTCTCACCCTCTACATTAGTTACGACCGGAAGATGCATATATCGCGGCGTGCTAAAACCTAATAATTGTTGGAGAAATATTTGGCGTGGCGTAGAGTCTAAAAGATCTGCACCACGTACGACATGCGTGATACCTTGTTCGGCATCATCGACTACAACCGCCAATTGATAGGCATAAACTCCGTCAGCTCGGCGTAGTACAAAATCACCAATCTCCAGCTTGAGTTTTTGCGAATACGATCCCTTTAAGATATCTTGAAATTGAATTTGATTTTCATTTGTTTGAACACGCAGCGAATATGATGTACCTAACGAGGGAGGATTTTTCAAACACGTTCCGGGGTAAATAGGCCCACTAAGACCGATAATACTGGAATCAGCAACTTCTTTTCTTGAGCAGACACATGGATAGGTTAAATTTTGGTTCTCTAACCTATTAAGTGCTTCTTGATAAGCTTCTGAGCGTCGGCTTTGAAAAATAATTTCTTCGTCCCATTCCATTCCTAGACTTTCTAACGCAAATAGAATTTCACTCGCGGCTCCCGGCACTTCACGCTGAGAATCAATATCTTCAATTCTAACTAGCCACTTACCTTGATTAAATTTTGCATCGAGATAACTGCCTATAGCCGCAACTAGCGAACCAAAATGCAAAGGTCCAGTTGGCGATGGCGCAAACCGGCCACGATAATTTTTTTCTATCAACGGATAAGTACTCACAAGAGAAAGTATGTTGAATTTATAAAATACTACACTACTACATTGCATCGGTATTACTGACTAAACTTATGAACTATAATTTACCAATCAGAACAATTGATTTGTTTTTCTATTTCTTCTAAACGAAATTCTTTTAAGCTGGATCATGCACATTCACATACTTGGAATTTGTGGCACTTTCATGGGGGGGATTGCAGCCATTGCGCGCGAATCCGGGCATAAGGTAACAGGCTGCGATCAGAATGTTTATCCGCCAATGAGTACACAGCTTGAGTCTCAAGGCATAGAATTAATATCAGGGTACTCAACTGAACAAATCCAACTTCAGCCAGATATATTCGTAATTGGTAATGTAGTTACCCGAGGAAATCCACTGATGGAAGAAATTCTTAATCGGAATTTACCTTACATTTCCGGCCCACAGTGGTTATCAGAAAACATTCTGAGGCATCGCTGGGTACTTGCTGTCGCCGGAACACATGGCAAAACCACGACCAGCTCAATGCTGGCGTGGATATTAGATTACGCTGGATTAAACCCAGGCTTTTTGATTGGTGGAATTCCCGAGAACTTTGGCCTATCTGCAAGAATTGGAAGTATTCCATTAGAGCACACACAGGATTCCGAATCAGGTTCTGCTGAAATTTCACCGTTTTTCGTTATTGAGGCCGATGAATATGACACGGCTTTCTTCGACAAACGCTCTAAATTCGTTCATTATCATCCCAGAACTGCGATATTAAACAATATTGAATTTGATCATGCCGATATCTTTCCCGATCTTTCAGCCATCAAGCGTCAATTTCATCACTTTGTACGAATTATTCCCAATAACGGTTTGATCGTAGCCAATAGAAAAGATGAGAATATAAAACAAGTTCTGACACAAGGCTGCTGGACTCCAGTGGAGGAATTTGGGACTGAAGCTAGTTGGAACGCCCAATTGCTCGCAAACAATGCAATGGATATTTATTGTGGTCGGATCCATCAAGGACGTTTGCATTGGGATTTATTAGGAGAACATAATCGCATGAATGCTTTGGCAGCATTAATTGCTGCCAGACATGCTGGAGTGCCCGTCGAAACAGGAATTACAGCATTATCAGAATTCAAGAATGTTAAACGTCGCATGGAAAAATGCGGCACCATCAACGGCATTACTATTTATGATGATTTTGCACATCATCCTACTGCAATTCAAACGACATTGAATGGTTTAAGAACCCACATTGGTCAGGAAAGAATTATTGTGGTACTCGAACCTCGCTCTAATACGATGAAAATGGGCGTTTGGAAAGATTATCTTGCGCACAGCCTACAAGAGGCTGATCATGTTTTTTGCTTCACGCGCGATTCGCAATGGGCAAAATCAGCCCTAAACACATTAAACGAGCGAGTCAATTACTGCGATGACTTAAATCTGTTAATAAAAAACATCGTTGCGATTACAAAACCTGGAGACCATATCTTGATCATGAGTAATGGCAGCTTTGATGGTATTCACGATAAGTTATTATCAGTCTTGCAAGAGAATCAGTGATACATTCTGATACAAATACTTGGGACAGGTTAGTGCAGGATGCTTACTCGTCCTCGAATTCACATAATGCAAAGACTCTATGCCCCTGTTTCTCCAAGCGAGCTCTCCCCCCAACGCCTGGCAAATCAATCACAAAACAGCATTCCACGACTTTTCCACCCATATCTTCTATAAGACCTGCAGCCGCTTCTGCAGTCCCACCAGTTGCAATCAGGTCATCTATCAAAAGTATCTGATCCCCCGGTTGAATTGCATCTACGTGAATTTCAATACGATCACTGCCATATTCCAATTGATAGTCTCTTCCCAGTGTTTCCGCAGGCAGTTTGTTTTGTTTACGGATAGGCACGAAGCCTTTGCCTAATTGATAGGCAACCGGTGCGCCAATGATAAATCCACGCGACTCGATTCCGGCCACTTTATCAATCGTTACCGTATCATAGCGATTAGCAATCTCCTGTATGGTTATATACAGTCCAAAAGGATCTTTTAATAGTGTTGTGATATCACGAAACATGATTCCATGTCGTGGATAATGCGGGATGGTGCGAATTCGAGATTTAATGGGCATATTCGAATGATATTTATAAAAAATATAATGCGCAAAATGCACACATTGCGAATGAAAAAGGCCTCAACCCTTTATAGGTTGAGGCCTTTTATTTTATATGACTTTAATAGCTACACTAAATCAAATCTTAGTGATCCATTGCAGCTTTTGCATCAAAGCTTGCAGGAGCTTTAAGCTGAGTCATCAGGTCATCGTTCCATTTACCTTCAACGTTCATATGTAGTGCAGCACCTAGCAATACAGCTTCAATCAGGTTATGACTGAGGTATACATACAGACCTGGTTGTTCAAATTGATAGGCTGCAGCAACTGCTGCACCGGCTGGAACAAACCAAGTTTCTTGACTGGTAAGCGGCGTATCGCTGAATGAACCACCTACCCAGTACAGATCAGCATGACCACCAATCAAATGCGGATAGGAGGCGCGATTAGCTTGAGAATGAATAAACAGAACTTTCTCACCTACCTTAGCTTTCAGTGCGTTGTCACCGGTAATCGCACCAACTGCACCGTTAAACACTACGTGAGTTGGAATAAGTCCTTTAGATAACTCTAACATGTCTGCCATGCCTTCGGCTGGTGAGCCATAGGTCTTGAAGTTACCTTTATCGTCTTTTGGCAGATAGAAATCTTGTTCACCAATGTAATAAGCTTTATCGTATGTGTATGGTTTGCCTTTCGCATCTTTTAGGCCGTCTTTTGGCAGCACCATAACGGCACCACTCATACCTGACAGGACGTGAAACGGAATCATGGTTCCGCCAGGTGCGCAATGATAAACAAATACACCTGGTTTAACAGCCTTCCAGCGTAAAACCACTTCTTCGCCCGGTTGTACCAGTGTTAAACCAGCACCACCCAATGCACCGGTTGCTGCATGGAAATCCACGTTATGTGCCAACGTGCTTGATTTTGGATTAACTAAGGTCAATTCAACATAATCGCCTTCGTGCACAACAATTAGCGGACCTGGAATGCTACCATTAAATGTCAGACCCCATACTTTTGCACCTGGTGCAACTTCCATCAGCTTTTCGGTAGTCTCCATGCGAACTGCAACAACCTTTGGTCCTTTAGAAACCTGATCGTGCACTGGTACATTTGGTGGAACCACCAATTTTTGTGTTACACGTGGTAACTTAGAAATGTCTTGTGCTACTGCTACTTGTGTAGCAGCAAAACAAAGCAATCCCAATCCTACTATCGCCTGAACAGCTTTAATCATATATCCCTCCATAAATGATGAACTTTGCGCTTTTTTTATGCGCCATTCTTAATTTGTTGAAACAATCTCAAATTGCTTCAACACTTTCCCTTTTCTGAATTATAAGAGTAAAGGGCAGCGTGGGAACTATACACTTTCTTCGTTGTACTGTCTATTTTTACGTGACGTAAACCACTGAAATCTTTTTAATAAAGTCACAATATGAATAGGGTATTTTCTTATTACATGAATGAAAATAATTCTTTTATCCTTGTAATAATTTAATTTCCGCAGCAGCTAAATTGTCTTGTGTACCTCTGAGTACAATAACGTCACCCGCTTCAAGTCGTGTCTCACCAGTAGGCATTAATCCACGAATGCTTCGCCTTCTCACCGCAGTTACCTCAACAGCCAGGCTGGCCAAATCAAGATCGCGCAAAGTTTTATTGATAGCTGCTGCGTCCGGAGTCATCATTATTGTGAGTAGCCGTGGAAATAATCTCTCATGATCGTTTTCCGTCTCATCGGTCAATCCGTGATAGAAGCCACGCAATAAGCTGTATCGCTGCTCACGAATTTCCCGTATGCGTCGCAATATGCGACCCGTCGAAATATCAACAAACATTAAAGCATGGGATGCCAGCATCAAGCTTCCTTCCATGATTTCTGCCACGACTTCCGTAGCACCCGCATCTTTCAATAAATCAATATCGGAATCATCACGAGTTCGAACGACAACAGACAGCTCTGGACGCAATTCCTGCACATGTTTCAAAATTTTTAAGGTCGAAATGGTATTGGAGTAGCTCACAACCAATACTCTTGCACGCATCAACCCCGCCGCAATTAATACTTCACGACGCGCTGCATCGCCATAAACAACTGACTCTCCTGCACTGGTCGCTTCATGAATACGTTGCGGATCAAGGTCCAATGCAACAAATGGTATTGCTTCTTGCTCGAAAATACGCGCTATGCTTTGCCCACTTCGCCCATAGCCGCATACAATGACATGATTTTGTGTCACCATGGTTTGTGTTGCGATGGATGTTATTTGCATAGCACGATGCATCCAATCCGAGCCGTAAAAGCGCTGAATCATTGGCTCACTATATTCAATCAGGAATGGCGCAACAAACATCGACAGCACCATCGCTGCCAAAACAGGCTGGAGAATTGAATTCTCCATTAATCCTACTGCACTCGCCTGCGCCAGCAAAATAAACCCGAATTCACCACCTTGCGCTAAACTTAATCCTGTTCTTATCGCCACATTGGACTCAGCACCGAATAAGCGCGACAAACCAGTAATCACGATAATTTTAAAAACAATGAGCGTAATCAGAATGACAAATACCCAGAAAAAATTCTCTATAAGCACCTGCATGTCCAGCAACATGCCAATAGTTACAAAAAACAAGCCTAATAATACGTCTCGAAATGGTTTGATATCGTCTTCAACTTGATAGCGATATTCTGTCTCGGAAATCAACATGCCTGCAAGGAATGCACCCAAAGCCAGTGACAAGCCAGCCGATTCCGTCATCCACGCCAACCCAAGAGTAATCAATAATACATTTAAAACAAACAGCTCCGAAGATTTCTGCCTAGCAACTAAATGAAACCATGGACGCATGAGCTTTTGGCCAATGAATAAAATAAATGTCAATGCAATAACGATTTTCACAATTGCGATCGTCAGCATAGTACTAAAATCGTTGGTATCCGCATCAACCTCAGCCCTCAATGCGGGTATGATAATGAGCAATGGAATGACCGCTAAATCCTGAAAAAGTAATACACCTATTATTTGCCTTCCGTGTGATGTATTAAGTTCAGCCCGTTCGGCCAGCATTTTGCTAACAATAGCAGTGGATGACATGGCTAAGGCTCCTCCGAGCACCAATCCAATGCGCCAATCCAATTGCAGCAACCACGCAATCACGATAACTGCCAAAATCGTGATTACTACTTGCGCCGTTCCAAAGCCAAATACAATGCGTTTCATGGCAATGAGTTTAGTCAAACTAAATTCAAGACCAATGCTAAACATCAGAAAGACCACACCAAATTCAGCCAGATGGCGCGTTTCTTCGTTATCCGAAATCCACCCTAAGGCATGCGGCCCAATACTGACACCTGCCAACAAATAACCTAGCATTGGAGGTAAGCGCAATAGTCGAAAAACGACCACGGCCAGAACTGCGATAGCCAATAAAATTAGAACTGGTTGCAGCGGATTAACCATGACAAGCAAATAGCATCAGGAAATATATGAAAAACATAAGATACTTGAGGATCGGACTGATCACAATCTATTTAAACCATAATGGTATAATGGCTCTGGTTCAATAATTCAACATAAAATGCCAGTACCTCATCTTTCCACAGCCTTGCGCGGTCCTATTCTTGACCTCGAAAATCGTATCATTAATGCCATGCCAACTATTGAACATTGGATAAGGGGAAAATGGCGCGAATACGCAGTGCCGTTTTATTGTTCTGTTGATTTACGTAACAGTGGCTTTAAATTAGCACCGGTTGATACCAATTTGTTTCCCGGTGGGTTTAACAATCTAAACCCGGAGTTCATTCCTTTATGTGTGCAAGCGATGATGAATGCTATCGACAAGATATGCCCGGATACACATAGCTTATTGTTGATCCCGGAAAATCACACACGCAATATTTTTTATCTACAAAATATTGCCACGTTGCAAAATATCATGCAGCGAGCCGGGTTGAATGTACGTATCGGCACCTTATTGCCGGAAATCACCACAGCAGCCCATATTGATCTTCCAGATGGTCAGTCTATTAAACTTGAGCCTATCATTCGAAAAAACAATCAATTAAGTGTCGCAAATTTTGAGCCTTGCGCCGTATTACTTAACAATGATCTATCAACTGGCATTCCTGAAATTTTACAAAATTTGAATCAAATCGTGATCCCACCTTTACACGCCGGTTGGGCAACGCGCCTTAAATCTAACCACTTTGCTGCTTATGATCGCATTGCGCTTGAATTTGCGGAATTAATTGGCATTGACCCTTGGTTAATCAATCCCCGCTTTAATTCATGTGGAGAAATTAATTTTCATGACAAACAAGGAGAAGAATGTGTAGCAGCCGCTATTGATCGAATTCTCTCGGTGATCAAGAAGAAATATCAACAATATGGTGTCAAGGAAGATCCATTTGTCATTGTCAAAGCTGACTCAGGAACCTACGGAATGGGAATCATGACCGTAAAAGACGGTTCGGATATTTATAAGCTCAACCGCAAGCAGCGCAATAAAATGGCTGTAGTGAAAGAAGGATTACAAGTCTCCCATGTACTGGTGCAAGAAGGTGTTTACACCTTTGAAACGATCAATCAGGCGGTAGCGGAGCCAGTCATCTATATGATTGATCGCCACGTCGTCGGCGGTTTTTATCGCGTTCATACCGGGCGCGGCATTGATGAAAACTTGAATGCTCCCGGCATGCATTTTGTGCCGCTGGCATTTGAAACCACCTGCCTGGAACCAAATGCATCCCAGTCAAACATTATTCCGAATCGCTTTTATGCCTATGGTGTTGTGGCGCGTTTGGCACTACTAGCCGCCGCATTAGAATTGCAACAAACCGATTCTGCTGATGCAAAATTAAATTCCGCATAAACTGTGCCATGAAGTTTGCCTTTATCATTGATCAGTTGGATTCCATTAAAACTGATAAGGACACAAGCTATGCCTTGATCTGTGAAGCCATTGCTCGAAACCACCAGATATCCGTACTTTATCAACATGATATTGCATTGATCAATCATGTTGTCACAGGTTTCTCACGTGTGTTGTCACTCACAAATCCAGCAACATCGAATGGGCATTGGTACAAAATTAGTGATATTTCTGCAATTCCTTTGCACGAATTTGACGTTGTATTGATGCGTAAAGACCCGCCGTTTGATATGGAATATGTTTACAGCACGTACTTGCTGGAACTGGCTGAAGCTCAGGGCGCCTGGGTAATTAACAGCCCCAGCAGTGTTCGCGACCACAACGAGAAGCTTGCCATTACTAAATTTCCACAATTTATTGCACCTATGTTAGTAACCAGTCAGGCACATTTAATTAGAGAATTTCTTAGTATTCATCAAGACATTATCTTAAAGCCACTGGATGGCATGGGTGGCGCCAACGTGTTTCGTGTCCATCTTGCAGACTATAATATCAGCGTGATTCTCGAAATGCTGACTCACTATGGGACGCGAACCATCATGGTGCAACGTTTCATTCCTGAAATTGCCCAAGGTGACAAACGTATACTACTCATTGCCGGCAAAGCGGTACCTTTTGCTTTAGCGCGCATTCCGAAACTCGGCGAAACACGTGGCAATCTCGCTGCGGGGGGTACCGGAAAAACACAACCACTCTCGGCGCGCGATAAGGAAATTGCAGAATCGCTAGGGCCAGAATTAGCTAAAAATGGTTTGACGCTGGTTGGATTGGACGTGATCGGAGACTATTTAACCGAAATTAATGTGACCAGTCCTACGGGAATGCAAGAAATCACACAGCAAACGGGATTTAATGTAGCAGCTATGATGTTGGATGCTATTGAAGAAAGCTCCGAACTGAGAAAAACACAAAATCATTAATATGTAAATATCTTTATCAGAACAAAATGCTTCACAATTACTCTCTGTTTCCACACTGATTTGAGGAGCCACTAATTCTCGTTACATTATTAAAATTCATTAGTACAAAACTGCAGCTTAACCAAAACAAATAAAAGTATTGCCTCGGTTAAGCATCTATCAGTAAAATCCAATTTCAACTCATTCAAAAATATCCTATCATCATGCGCCTCAGTCCTGCCTTGTATAAAACCGTATTGGTTGTCTGCCTATTTTTTTCCTCCCCCATTACGCACGCAAACCGGGTCGCCTGTTTTACAACCAATATGGGGCAATTTTGTATTGAGCTTTTTGAAACGCAGACGCCGATCACAACAACCAACTTTATTAACTACATTAATAGTGCCACCTACACAAATAGCATCTTTCATCGCAGCGTTCCTGATTTTGTCGTTCAAGGCGGCGGTTTTAAAATTATCTCTGGTACCGCTGGCGAATCACTCACTGCTGTAAATACTTTTGCTCCGATCATCAATGAATTTAAAATTTCCAACACACGCGGAACCGTCGCCATGGCAAAACTTGGCGGCGACCCCAACAGCGCAACCAGTCAATGGTTTGTTAACTTAAATGACAATTCCTTGAATCTGGATAATCAAAATGGTGGCTTTACCGTATTTGGTCGCGTTATTTTTGATGGAATGAATGTCTTCGATGCTATTGAAGCACTCCCCATAAGTAACTTTGGAGGCAGCTTCGCTGCAACACCATTGAAAGATTATGATGGCTCATCAGCTGCCTCGCTTAAAAATTTGGTGCGGATAAATGATGTTGTGCTCATTGATGCAACAAGCATTTTCAGTCAAGGAATTTTGAGTTTTGCAGTGGATATCGGAACGGGCGATGCACTGGAAGTCAGCTTACGGTTGATTCAAGATAGCCCTTCGATTGTATTTGAACTCGACCCAGACAGTGTGGCATCGCTGAATAATAAACCACTCAATATCGCCACATACTCGAGCACAAGCGGTCAATTACGCATTCCATCAGCGATGATCAATGCATCTACCGTTCTCAATAACATACAAATGCAGTTAACCAATGCAGAATCATTTCAATTTACATTAATCAGTTACGAATAAAATTTCGATGGAGCAACGATATAATTCAAAGAGATAAGCCCATTAATCAATCTGGAGTCCGGGCTTGTCAATGCGATGCACTGGGAAGACAATCGTTTGCTTTAATTTAAGTATTTCAGGTTGATTGAGTGTTTCTTTTTGCAATAGCTCTTGCGCAGCTTGATCAAGCAACCCACGGTTGGATTGAAGTATATTGATTGCACGTTCCAGGGCTTGATCAACCAGCACACGCACTGCAATATCGATCTTGTTGGCGGTTTCTTCGCTGTAGTTGCGACTTTGTGGCACAGGAACATTGGGTTGTAGAAATGCCGACTGTTCCCGATCATATGCAACATTACCTAAAGCATCACTCATGCCATACCGCAACACCATGGCACGAGCAATATCAGTGGCACGCACCAGGTCGTCTGCCGCACCGGTGGACACTTCGTTAAACACGATCTGCTCGGCTGCACGCCCACCCAATAGCACAGCCATTTTGTTTTGCAGCTCCACGCGAGTCATCAGATAACGGTCTTCAGTCGGACGCTGAATGGTGTAGCCCAGCGCGCCAACACCGCGTGGAATGATGGAAACTTTGTGTACTTCGTCGGTTCCTGGAAGCGCCAGCGCCACCATGACATGTCCAAGTTCATGGAACGCCACTACACGGCGCTCATCGGGATTCAGCAAACGGTTACGTTTTTCCAATCCTGCCACGATGCGCTCAATGGCATTATTGAAGTCCGCCATTGTGACCGATGGTGCGGCACGTCGGGTCGCTAATAGAGTCGCTTCGTTGATGAGGTTCGCCAGATCCGCCCCGGTAAACCCCGGCGTTAGCGCTGCAATTTCTTCAATTCTAACGTCGCTGTGCAATTTTACTTTTTTTGCATGTACATCAAGAATTTGTTCCCGCCCAATTTTATCCGGGCGATCCACCAACACTTGGCGGTCAAATCGCCCAGCGCGCAGCAATGCCGGATCAAGAATTTCCGGCCGATTGGTCGCTGCCAATAACACGATGCCACTACTGGAATCGAAACCATCCAGCTCGGCCAACAACTGATTCAGAGTTTGTTCTTTTTCGTCATGCCCTCCTCCCAAGCCATAGGCACCTCGAGCACGTCCCAACGCATCCAGTTCATCAATAAAAATAATCGCGGGCGCCATTTGTCTCGCTTGTTCGAACAAATCACGCACCCTAGCCGCGCCGACACCGACAAACATCTCAACAAATTCCGAGCCGGAAATGGAAAAAAACGGCACTCCAGCTTCACCTGCCACCGCACGAGCCAACAACGTTTTGCCAGTTCCGGGCGGCCCCACCAGCAAAATACCTTTCGGCGCTCGTCCGCCTAAACGACCGTAATCCGCTGGATTTTTTAAGAAATTGATAATCTCAACCAACTCCTCCTTGGCTTCATCGACACCCGCCACATCAGCAAAAGTCACCTTGGTTTCCTTCTCCACAAACACTTTGGCGTGACTCTTACCGATCGACATCAATCCGCCTCCCATGCTGCTCCCCATACGGCGAATCACGAACAGCCAGATTCCGACAAAGATTGCTGTCGGCACAATCCAGGATAATAAATCACGCAACCAGGTGCTTTGCACCACACCGGTATAGACCACATGATATTTATCCAGGATCTCCGCTAACTCGGGTTCCACCCGGGTGGTGACAAAATCCTTATAACCATCCGCGTGCATTTCTTTCAATGTTCCGAAGATCTGGTTCTCGGTAATGGCGATCTCAGCCACCCGCCCCTGTTCTAACAAATCCTGGAAATGGCTGTAGGGAATAGGCTCAACCTTAGTGTATTGCTTATATAAATTTTGTACTAACAGCAAAGACATTAGTGCCAGGGTAAAAAACCAGAAATTAAGGCGTATGTTTTTGTCCATTGATTAATCCCGAAATTTAGTTATAAAATTTATCCATCACACTCACACCGATGGACGCAACATTATAGGATAATGCAGATAGTTCTCATTGGCCTGTTAGGACTAGAAACGCCAGTCTAGTTGTAGACCACCAATATTGATTTGTTCAGAAAACTGCCCAGAAAGAAAATCTCCAGTCACACCCCTTCGACTGATCGAGGGGTTATCCATGAACAGATGTGCATACGCACCGTGAATAAAAATATTATTCCGAACTGCATAAGTAAAGCCGGCGGTCAGCCAATAGCGGTTGCTGTCGGGAATTCGGGGCGATCTGTGTTGTGCATTGGGAATCGGCGTTTCATCATAAGCAAATCCTGTTCGCAGTATCCACTTATTGGTTGTGGAAAAATAATTAACCCCAAAAGCATAGCGCCACGTATCGTTCCATTTCAGATTTTGCACATCATCGGATTGTGATGAAGAGAAATTTGTCCTGAATTCTCGAACCAAGCTCCAATGCGTCCATAACGCATCGGCAGAAACTTCCCAACGCGGATTGAGGTGGTGCGAGAAACCGAACAAGACCGAGTCTGGCAAAGTCACCGAAGTAACCGCATGAGTGTCCACCAGAATATTACCTTGCGTCAATGCGATGGCTTTATCCGGTATCGTGAAATTTGCATCCCCTTTCACGTCATGGGCAATTCGAGAACGGTAGCTGACACCGAATCGAGTATCAGGTGTCAGCGTGTAGAATGCGCCAAAATTGTAACCAAAACCGACACTGTCGCCCTTGAGCGAGACATGTCCATCCGCAGTTTGCGGTGAAATCCCCTGGCTGAGGCATGGCAATGCTCCCTGCAATAAAAAGCATGCCGGCCCTAGATCAATTGCGTTGGTTAGCTTGGCCCGCAGGTACTGTACGTTAAAACCGGCACCTAGAGAAAATTTTTCGGTTACCTTGAACGACAAAGATGGATTCAAATTAATAGTCAGAATTTCTGAATCAATGGCTTGGTAGCGTCCTTTCCAGTCCGAATCATAGCTATTGCGCATGCCATAAGGTACATTAAATCCAAAACCGAAGGCTACGCGGCTTGACAACTCCTGCACATAATAAAAATTCGGAATAAAAACCGATTGCGCAGAATCTCCGCCATCCCCGCCCGTAAGCGGTGCGCCGCCCAATTGCGGACTCAATTGCGAAGAACTATTATGAAAAGTTGCAGACGGTGCGATATAGTAGCTCGCAGCTGAAATCAATTTACCGCGCACCTGGCTCATCGCAGCCGGATTAAAGAACACCATACTGCCGTCACTCGTATTAGTGGGTGCACCGGAGAATGCCTGCCCCAATTCCTTGACACTTTGCTCCATCACAGCAATGCCGGCACCGAATACCGGCGCTGAGACCACGAGTAAAATGAAACCAGCGCGAGACAGAAACTTCCGACAAAATAAACTAGCTGCGATACGTCTCATTTTAATGAGTATGCTCCTGTAATTTTTATCCAGCGTCCTACCCGGCATGTGCAATAGAGCAGCCAACTTTACTTAAAATAAATATTAAGTATATATAAGAATCTTCTGACTTCTAATATGATGAATACTTTTTATCTTATACATTATCAACATCTTGCCATAGAAGATTGCACATTTACTGTCAGATTTCAAGTTGTTGAAAAGCTTTGTGTATCTTTACTCCAAATTAACTATTGCAGATTCATTGGCAAACATTTAGTAATGCCCCTACAATCTCCATAGTTCTCCCGTAAAAAGCTTTATTATATGGAGCCAAGATTCAATAATCGCAATGTGAATTCTCAACCTCCCCCCAACCATTCTGGCTCATTACTGGCCGAGCAAATCAAACTAGCTTACCAGCAAGCTCCTAAGGCATTATTTGTCACATTGGTTGTTGCTGCTGCGTTGACTCTTATTTTTTGGGATCTAATCGGAAAGGGCTGGCTTCTAGGCTGGCGGCAATTTATTCCCTCACTTTCGCAAGATTTCTGTTGGTCAGAGCCTATTTTCGAAAAAACCCATCCGTTGCCGAATCAGTAACTTGGGGGCATTGGTTTTATATTAGCGTATTATTAGCGGGGATACTATGGGGTTCCGCTGGAAGCATTTTTTTTGTTACCGGCAGTGCAACCCATCAATTATTTCTGGCGTACTTACTGGGTGGCATAGTCGCAGGCGCAATGGCTACCTTATCGTCGTATAAAGGCGCCTTTTTAGCCTTTTCGATACCCGTTGTGCTTCCTTTCACCTATCAGGTCATCACGCACGAAAGTAACATTCAGATGATCATCGCGCTTACTTATTTACTGTTTGTATTTACCATGGGTAGAATTTCGCACCAACTACACCAAACAATCACAAATTCACTCAAATTACGTTTTAATAACATTCAGCTGCTAAAACGCCTGATTCAAACCAAGAATCAACTGGAGCAACGAGTTGCAGAACGCACCGAAGCACTCACTATATCAAACGATATCCTGCACCAGGAAAAAGAGCTATTTCAAATCACATTAGCGAGTATCGGCGATGCAGTCATCACCACAGATACCAGTGGAAAAATTACTTTTCTAAACCCAACCGCAGAAATACTAACCGGCTGGAGCAATGAAGAAATGCACGACACTCTGCTACCGAAAGTATTCAACATCATGGACATAACTACTCAGGAGCCGACCAAAAATCCACTGGCCAATCACTTAAATGGGTCCAAAAACTCTCACAAGCACCGTGAATGTATATTGATCCACCGAGAGAAAAAAGAGTACATCATTGATTACGCCGTAGCCCCGATCCAGAATGAACAAAAGCACGTGATTGGTACCGTGATAACTTTCCGCGACGTAACAGAACAGCGCAAACTAACACAAAAGCTTGCCTATCAAGCCGCACATGATTCACTGACCGGTCTGCTCAATCGCAAGGAATTCGAGAATCGTCTCAGCAAAATTCTGATATCCACGCGCAAAAATGACATACATGCGCTGCTTTATCTCGACCTCGATCAATTCAAAATCATCAACGACAGTTGCGGCCATAGCGCCGGTGACAAATTGTTGCGCCAGATAACCGCATTGTTGCATTCCAAGCTGCGCACACGAGACACGCTGGCACGTCTGGGCGGTGATGAATTTGCAGTTATCCTTGAACACTGCCCTAGAAATCAGGCGTTACAAGTAGCGCACACATTGCGTGAACTGGTGCAAAGCTTCCGTTTCCGGTGGCAAGGCAAAACTTTCACTATTGGCGTGAGCATCGGAATATTCCCCATCACTCATGGAAACCATGATATTGAACATGCGCTCAATGCAGCTGACAGCGCCTGTTATGCCGCCAAGGAACAAGGACGCAACCGAGTGCAGGTGTATCAATCCGGTCATCACCTGCATGATTCCACCGAAATACAATGGCTACCTCGCATTCAAAATGCTCTAGAAAAACGACACTTTCAACTTTACTACCAACCAATCCGGTTAATCTCGGAACATCCAGAGCAAGAACAACAGGGTGAGATCTTATTACGCTTGAAGGATGAGAACGGTCAACTGATTATGCCCAGTGCATTTCTACCTGCCGCCCGGCGGCATGATCAAATGTTGCTCATTGATCGCTGGGTGGTACAGCAATCATTGCAGCTAATACGGACAAACTCGGCACACACAGCCAATGCGATCTACACCATTAATATATCCGGGCAAGCACTGGAAAGCGAAGATTTCCTTAATCTCACGATAAATAGTATTAAAGCCAGCCAACTGGATCCCGCCCGCATCTGCTTCGAAATCAGCGAACAAGACGCGTTGAACGATTTAAAGCATGTCATACATTTCGTCACTACCCTGAAGGAATTAGGCTGTCGCATCTCCATCGATGACTTTGGCAGCAACCTATCATCGTTCAGTTATTTAAAGGATATCCCACTTGACTATCTGAAAATAGACGGTCAATTAATCAAAAATATGCTTACCGACTCAGTCAACCTGGCAATGGTTGAATCAATTCATCACATCGGCCATATCATGCGGCTTAAAACCATCGCCGTATGGGTAGAAAATGATCAAACACTACAAGCTCTGGAAAATATCGGTGTCGATTATGCACAAGGTTTCTGGGTGGCTGAGCCCACCCCCCTTGATGCGAACTTACCCTTGCCTGGCAATAAGACTCAGCAATAATTTGCAGATCGTTTTCTGCATCACATATGAATCCGATTAAGCACGAGCAGCAGTAATGCGGCAACTATATCTGGTAAAACTGGAAACTTGTATCAGACATTAAGCATTACTTATTGGGAGAAATACTTGCCAAGTATTCTTTCGTTTTGCTCCATAACGACTTCGTAGCACTCGCAGGTGGCAGCCAACAAGCCCTTCCGATCAAGCAATTCTATTTTACCGTGCGTGTATTTTATAAGTCCTTTAGCCTGAAGTTGAGCGGCCGCAGTGGAGATGCTTTCACGGCGCACACCCAGGACATTTGAGATGCGCGCCTGAGTCAAATAAAAGACTGTGGATCGCAGCGTATCGCTATAAATCAGCAAATATCGGCAAAGTTGCTGATCTATAGAATGCAGACGATTGCAGATTATGCCTTGAGAGAGCTGAACAATCAGTGTCTGTGTATAGCATAAACAGATTTCCTGAAAACACGGCAATTCCTCAAAATATTTCTCGACATCATTAGCCTTCATGACATAGGCTTGACCAGGATTCATGACAACGGCTCTTTTAGCCATCCTGGCATCTCCGACAAACGTTACGACGCCAACCATACCCTGCGGACCTGTCATCCCAACCTCAATCGAATCTCCGTCTTCAGTGTCGTAGAGCATACAAACCATGACGGTAGTGGGAAAATAGATATGTTTACGTTTTTCATCCATTTCCCACAAGACCTGATCCCTTTCCAGATCGACTAGTTTTAATGAAGATGCTATCTCGTCAAATTCATTCTGCGGCAAAGCCGCCAAAAGCTGATTCTGTATTTTAGGAGATGTTTTTTCAACCTCCGGCAAACAGGTATCTACAATGATTCGGTCTTTATCTACAGTGTCAATTGGTTTAAGAGTCATCACATTTAAGAAATTTGCAGTACACTTAGCATATAAAATTATTCGCAGTGGTTTGTTAACTTGGCTTTAGCAACACCGTAGTTTTTATCTCAGCACCTTAACTGGGCTGTCCGGATCTGTTGATACATTAACACTTAACGACATAAAAACCCACACGGCTTTATTGGCAACTGGCAGTACCAAGCCAATCGGAAAACGCTCCCGCATCATGTATGATGCCATCATTCCCAAACATGTAATACACATGATTATCCGTAGAGGAAACGGCTAAGTAAGAATCTGTTACAGGATAATAGCGATAGGTATAAGGCGGAAAAGTCAATAAGCTTACGTTCCCTGCGGGCGCAAAAAACTGGGAATAGTTAGACTCAACCCAACTAAAAAAGCATAATATCGGATCTATCGTTCCTTGGCTTGAAACATTAATAGTACCCCTCATAAACGGGTGGAATCGACAAAAATATGTGTAAGTGCCGGGGTTATTAAACATAAAATTAAATGACTCACCAGTATTTAAATCGCTGCTCCATAAGTTAGCATCCTGAGTTGCACTATGCACTGCACCATCCCGGTTAATCCAATTTACTGAATCTCCTACATTAAGTGTAATTGTATTAGTGAAGTGGCCTCACTTGATTGGACAATTTTTCCCATATCTTAAGTGGAAATCTTGCGTTAATGCCTACGCTGTTTTTTGCATTGCAGGCAGGTTATC
>RRZU010308342.1_pt1 | contig 25706 bp, 22 predicted proteins | sample 2165561 | NCBI WGS metagenome assembly RRZU01 (sample SAMN10456909, study PRJNA506462) | wastewater metagenome | isolation source: wastewater sludge | place: USA: Moscow, Idaho | reverse complement strand
TGATTTACCATCATTCCTCTAGTAAATTTACCAGAACAAATTCTAATAAACGCTAGACGATCACGATGTGCCGGATTCATATTGGCTTGAATTTTAAACACAAACGCTGAAAAGTTTTCATCAGCAGGATTTATAATCCCGGTCGAAGCCTTACGCGGTGCCGGTGGCGGCGCCAATCTCAAATATTCTTCCAAGAAGTTTTGCACTCCAAAATTGGTCATCGCACTACCAAAAAACATTGGCGTTAATTCACCCTTAGCGACCTTTTCCAAATCAAAACTTTCTCCAGCCATATCTAATAGTTCAATATCTTCACATAAAGCCTGATGAACTTCTTGTCCTAACATCTCAGCAAAAGCCGGGTCATCAACACTGCCCACTACTGATGACAAAATATTTTGTCCATGTGAACCATCTTCATTAAATAGCTCAATTTGTCCTTTATTGCGATTGTACACGCCTTGATAGTTACCATCAACACCAATTGGCCAGTTCATTGGATAAGCGTCTATTTCTAATACTTTTTCGATTTCTTCCATTAAATCAATTGGATTTTTACCATAACGATCTAATTTATTAACAAACGTAAAAATAGGAATACCACGTTGTTTACAAACTTTGAACAATTTCTTAGTCTGCGCTTCAACCCCTTTAGCAACGTCAATAATCATTACCGCACTATCAACAGCCATTAAGGTGCGATAAGTATCTTCACTAAAGTCCTGATGTCCAGGTGTATCCAATATATTTATTCTAAAACCATCATAATCAAATTGCAGTACACTCGACGTTACCGAGATACCTCTTTGTTTTTCAATTTCCATCCAGTCTGATACTGCATGCTTTTGTGTTTTTCTGGATTTTACCGATCCTGCTAAATGAATCGCTCCACCATATAACAGCAATTTCTCCGTTAAGGTAGTTTTACCGGCATCCGGATGAGATATAATTGCAAAAGTTCGTCTTTTTTCTATCGCATTTTTTAATTCTTCCGACATTGACTTCCTCCAAAATACTTCTATTCATAACCTTTTTATTTTAGCACAAAGAATATTGTAATGTAAAAGCATATTTATTTAAAAACAGGTAGCAAAAAATATTTTTCGCTACCTGTTACTTTTAATTAATATCTTTTAAAAATTCTTTTAATATTTCTGCACCTTCCGGCGTTAAAATAGATTCGGGATGAAATTGTACCCCTTCAATTTTATAGTCTTTATGCCTAAGTCCCATAATTAAATTATCACTCGATCTAGCTGTTATTTCCAAACAATCTGGTAAACTTTCCTCTTCGACAATCAAAGAATGATAGCGACCGGCGACAAATTGCGTCTTTACATTCTTATAACTAGCGCTATGATAATGTGTCACAAGTTCTTTTTTGCCATGGATCGGATAAGGTGCTCTAATAACCTTACCACCAAAAACCTCACCGATCGTCTGATGTCCTAAACAAATACCAAAAATCGGTATTTGACCGGCATATCTTTTTACGACCTCTTTGCAAATACCCGATTCATCCGGTGTTCCCGGCCCCGGCGAAATTATAATCGCCCCATAATTGCCTTGATCAATTTCTTCAATTGTAATGCAATCATTGCGTACTACTTTAACTTCTTTACCTAAATTGGCAATAAGCTGAAAGACATTGTAGGTAAAAGAATCATAATTATCAATTAGTAAAATCATCCGCTTCTACCTCCTTTATAACTTGGAACATCACTTTCGCTTTTTGTAACACTTCATTATATTCATTCTCCGGCACCGAATCTGCCACAATGCCGGCACCGGTTTGAACAATGGCTACATCTTCATCAATCGTTATCGTTCTAATCGTAATACACATATCCATATTACCGCAAAAATCAAAATAACCTACGGCTCCGCCATACGGACCGCGATGAACACCTTCTAAATTATTTATTATTTCCATCGCTCTGACTTTCGGTGCTCCACTTAAAGTTCCCGCCGGAAAGCACGATGCCAAAACATCTAAGGGCTGATAAGTGGGATTAATTTTACCAGCAACTTCTGAAACCATATGAATAACATGTGAAAATAACTCTATATCCATCAGTTTAGTAACTCTAACACTACCCGGCACACTGATTTTACCGACATCATTACGCCCTAAATCTACCAACATTGCATGTTCTGCACACTCTTTTGGATCATTTAATAAGTCTTTAGTTAAATCAGCATCTTCAGCATCATTAGCACCTCTTGGTCTAGTTCCGGCAATCGGATAAGTGTAAACTGTATCATCAGCAATTTTAACTAACATTTCCGGTGAGGCCCCCACTAGTTTACGTTTGCCAAAGTTAATATAAAACATATATGGCGATGGATTAACTTGACGCAACCGACGATAAAAAGCAAAGGGTTCTTTACTTATTTTGCATCTAAATTGTTTCGCCAATACCACTTGGAAAATATCGCCGGCAGCAATATGTTCTTTGGCAATTTCCACATTTTTAAGATACTCATCTTTGGATTGGGTAATTTCATTTATAAATAAATCTTCATTATTAGCCTGTTTAGCATTTTTACTTTTTACAAAATCTTGTTTTAAAAGTTCATAAACATTATTTATTTCTGCCACGGCTTCATTATAGGTAGCCGTTACATCAACACCATCTTGTATTTGCGCCAAACAAACCAATTTAGAAGTATGCTTTAAATGGTCTACCACTACCAAGATTTTGCACAGTAAAAACTGTCCTAATACTAAATCTTCCGGAATATCAAGACCTCTTACTCTTTCCCATGTACCAATAGAATCATAAGCAAAGTAACCAATAACTCCACCACTCATCAATGGCGGTAATTCCGGCATATTAACTGTTTTAAACTTGCTGATATATTCTTTAATCGCATTAACAGGATTTCCAACAATTTTAAAACTATTATTCTGTTCGGTTACTTCTACATAGCTTTTAAAAGCTGTTGCACTAGCCAAAGGTTTAGTTCCTAAAAAAGAATATCTTCCAAAATATTTATTTTTATCGGCACTCTCTAAGATAAAGCCTAAATCATCACCGACTAATTTATAATAAAGCGAGACCGGAGTATCCATATCACTGGAAAACTCCGCTACCACAGCAACAATATTAGCTTCTGTTGCATATTGGCAAAATTCTTGCAGGCTAGTTTGTATTTTCATTAAACTTGGCTCCCCTCATCCAAAGCTTGACGAATAGTTTTTATCAATTCACCATAAGCAGTTAACCCTTCAGCCATCAGTTTTTGCATTACGGCACTACCAACAATAATATTATCAGCTACACTGCTGGCTGCTTTAGCCGCTGCCGGTGTTCCAATCCCAAACCCAATTGCTACCGGAGTTTGTGTTTGTTGTTTAACAATTTTTACAACTTCATTAATCGGCGTATAATCAATTTCCCTAACTCCGGTCACACCATTTACAGATACGCAATATATAAAGCCATCCGCATTTTTACACGTTTCATTTATTCGCTGCGCCGTAGTATTAGGTGTCACAAAATTAATTAAAGAAAAATCATTTTTTTTACAAATATCCAACATATTGCTAGCTTCTTCATATGGTAAATCAGGAATAATAGCACCATCTAAGCCTGCACTTTTCGCAGCTAGTACAAATTTCTCCACTCCATAAGTAAGGACATTATTAATATACCCCATACAAACTAATGGTATTTGAGTTACAGTTCTAACTTTTTTAACAAACTCCAACACGTTAGTAATACTAGCACCGTTTTTGATTGCAATTTGTGCTGCTTGCTGAATAATCGGCCCATCAGCAATCGGATCGGAGAAAGGAATGCCTATTTCAATAACATCAACGCCTTCTTTTTCCGCAATTTTAATAGCCTCTAGCGTCATATCAAAGTCATTAACACCGGCCGTCAGATAAATAAATAAACCTTTTTTATTGGTATTTTTAAGCTCTGTTAATTTACTTTGTAATCTATTCATTATAAATTCTCCTTTAATGTTTCTGATACCATTTGCACGTCTTTATCGCCACGACCTGATAAGCAAACAACAACAGCTTGATCTTCATTGGTCTGTGGCATTAATTTTTCCAAGTATGCCAAAGCATGTGAACTTTCTACTGCCGGAATAATACCTTCTAATTTAGCTAGCAACTGAAATGCCGCTAAAGCTTCTTGGTCATTGATGGAATGATAAAGAACCTTACCACTATCTTTAAAGTAAGCATGTTCCGGCCCAACGCCTGGATAATCAAGCCCGGCTGAAATTGAGTAAGCTTCTATAATTTGACCATCATCATCTTGTAATAAATAGCTATAAGCACCATGTAATACTCCCGGTCGGCCTTTTGTTAAAGATTCCGCATTATCACCCGGCAAATTACCTCTTCCGGCTGCTTCTATGCCGATTTTAATAACATCAGCATCATCTTTAAACGGATAAAATATCCCCATCGCATTACTGCCACCACCTAGGCAAGCAACAATATGACTTAATTTAGCAGTGCCAATTTCTTTAGCTTGCTCTTTTAATTCATCACCTATAATTCTTTGGAAATCACGCACTATCATCGGATAAGGATGTGGCCCTACGACTGAACCAATAATATAGTAAGTGTCAGTAATGTTCGCAGCCCAGTATCTAATCGCTTCACTAGTAGCATCTTTTAATGTCGCAGTTCCACTGGTAACAGGAATAACTTTCGCTCCTAATAATCTCATTCTAAAGACGTTTAACGCTTGACGTCTAACATCTTCTTCTCCCATAAACACGTGACACTCTAAGCCAAATAAGGCTGCTACCGTAGCACAAGCAACACCATGCTGACCCGCTCCTGTTTCTGCTACTACACGCTTTTTACCCATTTTCATTGCTAAAATAGCTTGCGCCAAAGCATTATTTATTTTATGCGCACCAGTATGCAATAAATCTTCACGTTTTAAATAAATTTTACCTTTACCGTAATGCTTTGTTAATCTTTCCGCATAATATAGTTTAGTTGGTCTACCGGCGTATTCTTTTAGATATTTTTTCACTTCTGCGATAAATTCAGGGTCATTTTTAAATTTTTCATAACTTTCTTCTAATTCAAACAACACCGGCATAACAGTTTCCGGTACAAATCTCCCACCAAAATCTCCAAAACGTCCATTTTTATCAGGCATTATTTTTTCCTCCAATTATAATTTATTGTAATAAAAATTCTTTCACTGCACTAGGGATATCAGTAGCTTTAACTAAACCTTCACCAATTAAAACTCCTCTTACTCCACAAGCTTTAACTTTTTCAATATCATTTCTATTATTAAGACCACTCTCACTGATAACAATCTTATCAGGAGGGCATTTTTTCATTAAGGTCACAGTATTATTAATATCTGTTTTAAATATTTTTAAGTTGCGATTATTGATACCAATAATTTCAGCATTTGTTTGTAATACCATTTCCAATTCAGCTTCATCATGTACTTCTACCAAACAATCTAGTCCTAATGATTTTGCTATATCTAAAAAATGTTGTAATTGTTCTTTTGTAAGAATTGCTGCTATTAATAAAATAGCCGCCGCTCCATAAGCCCTCGCTTGATAAATTTGATATTCATCAATAATAAATTCTTTCCGTAATACCGGAATACTAACCAAACTGCTAATAGTCCTTAAATCTTTTAACTCGCCTTTAAAATGATTATCAGTATGTACCGATAAGACAGTAGCACCATTTTCTGCATAAATTTTTGCCAGTTCAGCTGTTGTATAGTTATCACATAATATGCCTTTAGATGGCGATGCCAACTTACACTCGGCAATTAAGGACCACTCGTTTTCTTTCAGCGCTTTACTGAACGAAAAATCACCTTTGGTTAGTTGTTGCTGTAATTGTTCTAAACTTTCTTGTTGTTTATCTTTGGCAATAACAGCTTTTTTCTTTTCAACAATACTATTTAACATCGCACTACTCCTTTATCGCCTTAATTAAACATAATATATCTTTTATTTTCGCACTATCTTTATGTCCATCAGTTTCAACTCCGCCTGATAGATCAACCCCAGCAGGCTTTAACACCTCAATACATTTACTAACATTATTGATATTAAGTCCCCCCGCTATTAATAGTGGCTTTTTTATTTGTTCTAATGTATTTTTAGCTTCTTGCCAATAAAAACTTTTTCCGGTTCCACCATGAGCACCTTCTTGATAACTATCCACTAAAATGTACTCTGCCTTTTGATATTTATTAACAAGTTCCACCGAAAATTCTTCATTATAACGAAAAGCTTTAATAATTTTACAATTTATTGCTTTACAATACTCTACATCCTCACTACCATGTAGCTGAACATAATCCAATTTGCACAATTCTGCAATCTCATTAACTACTGTTATTTTTTCATTAACAAACACTCCTACTTTGGCAATGCCTGTAATATTTTTATTTATGTCAGCGACAATTTTCGGTTCAACATAGCGCTTACTGTTAGCAAAAATATAACCAATCATATCAGCGCCACTATTAACTACGCTTTGTGCTATTTCTAAATTTTTAACTCCACAAATTTTTACTAAAATAAGCTTATCCCCCTCTTAGAAATTTCTAAGTTCATTTAATTTCTCAAAGGCTAACCCTTTATCAATAGTTTCTGTTGCTAACTTAATTCCATCTTGTATAGTTTTGGCAAAACCTGTGATATAAAAAGCCACCCCAGCATTGATAATAACGATATCACGTTTTGCACCAGTTTCACCTTTAAGAATATTTTCTAAAATTGTAGCATTTTCAGTCGCGCCACCACCAACATACTCTTTTTCCTCACCTTCACCAAAACCATATTCTTTTGGATCAAATAAGAACGTATTAATTTCACCGTCAATTACTTCGGTAATTTTCGTTGGAGCAATAGAAGATATTTCATCAAGTCCATCATAGCTATGAAAGACCATTGCTCTGTTTACTCCTAAATCAGCTAAAACTCTAGCAATTTTTTCTGTTAAACTAATATCATATATGCCAATCATCTGATATTTAACCCCTGCCGGATTAGCCAGTGGACCTAATAAATTAAAAATAGTTCTAAATCCTAATTCACGTCGTGGCACTGCCACATGTTTCATAGCCTGATTATATTCCGGAGCAAATAAAAAACCAATGTTGATTTTGTCAATAGCTTCAGCTACCTTTTCCGGTGTCATACTAACATTAACACCAAGCGCACTAAGCACGTCTGCACTACCACAAGCACTGGAAACACTACGATTACCATGTTTGGCAACTGCTAATCCCGCGGCGGCCAATACAAATGCAACCGTAGTCGAAACGTTGAAGGTTCCTTTTGTATCTCCACCCGTACCACAAGTGTCAATAATAATATCTTTATTATGTTGAACTTTTTTAGCATTACTACGCATTACTTCAACGAACCCAACAATTTCCTCGTTAGCTTCGCCTTTTAATTTTAAAGCTGTTAAAAAAGAACCAATCTGTGCCGTTGTCGCTTCACCGGACATAATAATTGTCATCGCCTCGACCGCCTCGGCTTTATTAAGATTTTCACCTGAAATAATTTTATGAAGATACTTTTTTAGCATTGTTTTTTCCTCCTCAATATAATCAAGTAATAAAAAGAGTCATTTCACCCCAATGAAAGGGGCGAAATGACTCGCTGTACCACCCTAGTTTAAGAACAATCCTTTTTAAAATAAAAAAACACTTCACCCCACCAAGGGACGAAATGTTCGTGTTACCACCCTACTTTAAAAAGCATCTGCCTTTTCTCTCTTCAGGTACGGGACATAATCCGATACCCTAGCCCAATAACGGTGGCAACCGTCTTAGCCTACTTGTTAACACTTTCGGTAAGCACTCACAGGACCATTCCATACATTCTTTTAATCGGTCATCACACCTCTGGTAAACCAGTCACCGACTCGCTGTCTAAAAGTATACATATGTACTTTTCCTGCTCACAGTTTTGTAAGTTGTTATTAATTTGTTAATTAATATTTATTATAGCGTTAAAAAATGTAATGTCAATCTTTTTTTATTGATTTTTTGCCAATATGATGTAATTATTATCATTATAATGTTAAAATATTAATAATATATTTTTTAATACTTTAAAAGATATTATCTTTTAACTATAAATCATGCAAATAAAAGGAGTTATACCTTGAAAAAAATAATATTTTTAAGTTTTATATTTTTATTGTTTTGTACCGGTTGTCAAAACAATCCACCAATTTCCTTTATTGATTTTTCTAAAACAACACCTATTACCAAAAACACCACCAATAATAACGATACCAAACCCTTAAAAATAGCCGTTGCTACTGTCTTATCACCTAATGTAACAATCAGCAATTATCGCAACATTGCAAAATACATCTCCGAAAAAACCAATCGTCCTACCCTCTTAATCCAACGCAAAACTTATGAAGAATTAAATATCCTAATGTCAAACGGCGAGGCTGATATCGCCTTTATGTCAACTGGCGCTTATTCCTCTTATCGTGGTTTAAATGAAATAGAATTATTGGCAATGGTTGCTTACAAAAAAACAGCTACTTATTTTTCCCAAGTAATCGTTCACAAAGATAGTAGCATTTCAACTTTAGCTGATTTGCAAGGTAAAACTTTCGCCTTTACCGACCCCCTTAGTTACTCCGGACATATTGCGATTTTAAACGAATTACATCAAAGCCACAATAAACCGGAAACATTTTTTAGTCGCTACATCTATACTTACGGTCATGACAAGTCAATTTGGGCTGTTGCCAATAAAGTAGTGGATGCAGCCAGTATTGACAGTATGATTTTAGAACATTCCCAAAAGTATACCCCTTGGATTACTGCAAACATCAAAGTTATTAGTAGTATTGGCCCTTATCCTACCGGACCGGTGGTTATTAGGAAAAATTTACCACCGGAAATTAAGACTTCTTTAAAAACAAGCTTGCTTAATATGCATGAAGATAGTGCTAATATGGAAACATTAAACGGACTGCTAATAGATCGCTTTATTGAGCCAAACCCCGAAGCTTATCTGCCTTTAATAAAAAATTACCAGCAAGTTGGTGATAATATATGAATTGGTGGCAACATTTAAGTTTAGGTAATAAGTTAAATATTTTTGTTATTACAACCATTATCGTTTTAATATCAATTATGGCTTTTTTATTTCAAGGGCTAATTCGAGATATTATGATTAGACAAGTAGAGTTACGGGGCTCCGAAATTGGTAGCTATATTGCCACTTTAACTGCTGATGATATTATTCAAGACAATTATTATAAAACTTTAGAAAATATTAATAAAATCAAAGAAAAAAATGAAGATGTTCGCTATATTATAATCTGCGATTACGCCGGTCAAATAATCTTACATACCTTTAATAACGATTTTCCATTAGGCTTAAGTCCAAATATTGATAATAGTGCCGTCAAAAACTATAGTGTCACTCATTTTAATAGTAATGAAGGTTCAATTTACGAAATAAACACACCAATTGAAAATGGCAATATCGGCATTGTTAGAGTCGGTATGTCCAATAACATTATGTATAATATGCTATCTAACACTATGTCCGATTTCACCTCCTTAGCTATATTAATTTGTATTATCGCTGTTGTTATTATCAGCTTTTTAACAGCATATCTCATTAAGCCGATTAAAGAATTAGCAATAGTTGCTTCGGAAATTAAGAATAATAATTATATCGTTAAATCAAATTATGTTGGAGAAGATGAAATAGGGAAACTCGCTAAAAGTTTTAATGAAATGGCGCAAAAATTACAAGAAAACAAAGAAGATAATAATAGACTCTTAAAAGCCCTACGCTTAAAAGAAGTAAATAGAAACGTTCTAATTAACAAGCTCTTTACCGCCCAAGAAGATGAGCGTAAAGCAATTTCTCGTGAACTACACGACGGTGCCGGTCAATCAATAACATCAATCCTCGCCTACCTCCGAGTACTATCAGCTAAATTAACTGATGATAGCCAATTAAAATTAGTAACCGCCGTCCGCGAAGTTATTGTCAATGTGCTAGAGGAACTACGTCAATTAGCAGTTAACTTAAGACCGCCAGCGCTAGATCGCTTTGGGGTCTTCACCACTATTGAAAAACATTTAACCTCGCTAGCAGAGCATCATAATATCGAAATCAGTTTTGACTACCCAAAACGAAAATATCTACTATCTGATAATATTTCGCTGGCATTATATCGCATTTTACAAGAAGCCACTACCAACATCTTAAAGCACGCCCACGCCACTAGTATTAATATTTCAGTTGATATCGGTATTGAAAACCTAATATTGATCATTAGTGACAATGGCTGCGGTTTTTCCAAAACCACCTTAGCCAATGCCCGCGATGCCAATCATTTAGGCTTATACGGTATGCAAGAGCGAGTGGAATTATTAAACGGTTCTTTTGAAATCGAATCCACAATCGGTCAGGGAACAATTATAAAAATATCAATACCTTTGAAAATGGAGTGCTAATATTATGAAAAACATTAAAATAATCTTAGTTGATGATCATATTGTATTAAGAAACGGTTTAAAGCTATTATTAGAAAGTGAACAAAATATCTCTATTGTCGGCGAAGCTAGTAGTTATAGCGAATTAAAAGCTATTTTGCAACAAACGCCTACCGATATTTTATTACTTGATTTATCAATTCCCGATAAACATGGTTTAGAAATAATTAAAGAATTAAAAGATAGTAATGTTAATTTCAAAATTTTGGTTTTCACCATGCACTCTGAAGAGCAATATATAAAGTCAGCAATGTCCGCCGGTGCTAGTGGCTATGTTGAAAAAAGCGCGGTAGATACCGAACTACTAACTGCCATTAACACCGTCGCTCAAGGTAATATTTATTTAAACAGCAAAAACGCCTTATTAATGGTAAATTCATTACTTAACACCACTGAAACCAACGACCCTTATGCCCTTTTTTCCAATAGAGAATTAGAGGTAATGAAATTAATGGTTCACGGTTATTCACTCTCTGAAATAGGGCAACAGCTTTGTTTGAGTTTAAAAACAATTGATACCTACAAAACCAGAATCTTCAATAAACTTAACATCTCTAAAAAAAGCGAACTGGTGGATTATGCCCTACAAAACGGCATCTTAAAAATAAGTAAATAAAAAAAAGATTAATTAGGCCTAGTTGCTATCAGCCTAATTAATCTTTTTTTATATCTAACTATATTTAATAGGGTTTTTATTTTGTAATATCACATTCTTCGGCAACACAACCGCCATCATCCGGTTTAGCATTCCATACTAGTAATGCTAATACGCAAGATAATACTGCGGCACCTACCCAGAAATCACTGGCTGCGGCAAAGTCATATATTGTTTTACCATCAACAACCATTTTATGTGCATTAATGAAATAACCACTAACACGTTCTTGCAATGCAGCACCGATATAACTGAACATCCCAATCATCCCCATTGCTGCACCTGTAGCATTTTTCGGACAAAGATCTACTGCCATCAAGCCGCCAAGGTAACATACTAGTGCTCCCATTGTAAAACCATAAACAGCCATCGCACCATAATCAAGCATTTTCATGCCCGGACCAGTCCAAACAATTGCCGCTGTTGATAAGGCAAATAATACTCCAAAAATTAAAGCTGGAACATTACGTCTATGATTAAAAAATTTATCAGAAATAAGACCACATAATAACGCTCCAAAGATACCTGCACCTTGCATTACTGATAATAAAAGGGCTGCATCCATCGTCGAGTAAGCTTTGGCTTCAGTTAAGAATACAACGCCCCAACTTTCAATCGCATAACGAGTAACATAACAACAAGCACTTGATAATCCCAAAATCCATACTACCGGTTTCTTAATAACGCCCCATTGTGCTTTATTAACATTTTTCTCTTCTTTCGGTTGAACTTTCAAACCATCATATTCTTCCGGTGTCGGCAAACCACAAGCTTGCGGACGATCGTGCATAAAGTAGTACATAAAGCCTGATGCTACTAAGCATATTGCCCCTGGAACAATGAAGCCCATTTGCCAACTATATTTCATAACTAGCGCTGCAGTTACCATATAAGTTATCGCTGCACCGATATTATGACTAGTAAACCAAACACCATAATACGTTCCACGTTCCTTACCAGAAAACCACTGATTTAAAGAAACAATACAAGGACCTGCTCCATAAGATTGGAACCAACCATTTAGCCCCCATAAGGCAAATAATACAATAAATTCTTTTGTAAAGCCCATGGCAAAAGTACAGATAGCTGATAAAAATAAGCCCATGGATAAAAATCTCTTATTGTTAACCCTATCAGCAATAAAACTATTAACAAATTTACCAACAGCATAAGTGATAAAGAACAACGCCCCCATATCACCTAATTGTTGAGCATTTAAAATTCCATCATTCAATAATGGTTTTTTTACGACGGAAAAATTCAAACGACAAACATAAAAGAAAGCGTAACCTAACGTGATTGACATAAACACCGACCAACGATGTTTTTTAAATTCTTTTTTTACAACATTTTCATCAGCTGAGATTAACGCTTTATCCTCACCACGTTTGAAAAAGTTTGCAATTGCCTTAAACATAATAATCCTCCCATACCTTAGTATTAATAAGCAGCATCCATCCCACCAGCTAATTTTTCTGTTTTAACATTATTAAAAGCAATACCAGTATGATATTTGCTGTTAATATTAACTGTTGGTTCTGGCAACTTGATGCCACGTTTTTCAAGTGCCGGACGTAAAATCCATGGTTTATCGGTAATAATACCGTCAACACCCATATCTATTAACATTTCCATATCACTTTCTGTATTAACGGTCCATGGCACAACCTTCATTCCTAAAGAATGTGCTTCTTCAATCATCTCTTTACTAAGCTCAGGGAAATAAGGTGAAATAACATCTGCTCCTATTGCCTTCGCAGCTTGCACCGGATTTCCTTTGTAATCATCAATATCTAGTCCACCTAACCATGGTGATTTTCCTTTTTCATAAGGTTGTAAACATTCGGAATCACGTCCCCATGAAGGTTGTTGGCACCATAATGCTACCGTTGTTATTTCAGGGTTGATTTTTTTGATTGCTGTGATAGTTCTCCAATCAAACGATTGTAAGGTCACGCGATCTTGCATATTATATTTTTTCACCAATCTATTAAACTCAGTAACAAATTTTACCGGATCAACATTATTGGCAAAACCTTGTTTATCAATAGGATCAACATAAGATTTTGTTTCTGCATTAACGATAACTTTATCATTACCATATTCTTTTATTAGCTGAAATACTTCTTCTAAAGTTGGAATCTTAGCATCAGCATAAGTTAGCTGCGTTTTACCATGACCTTCATAATATTCTGTTCCCGGCTTAATGCTACCAACTGTAAATTCTTGCAATTCGCTATAGTTCATTAATCTAATATCATATTTTTTGCCTTCAACATAATTACCCTTACTATCTTTAGTAATATCAGGGTTTAAAATCGGATTATGACTCATTACAATAACGCCATCTTTTGTCATTTGCATATCACATTCAATTGTGGTTGCACCAATTTCCATCGCATAAGCATAAGAATACAATGTATTTTCCGGTCTGGCATCGCGTCCACCACGATGAGACTGGAAATCAAAGCTATCCATTTTTACTTTCGCTGCTGCTTCCGGCATGGTTACATAATTAAAACCTGTACCAATTACCGCTGCAGTTAACCCAGCTAAAACCAATTTTTTTAAAATCATTTTTTTACTAATCATCACTAAAATCTCCTCTTCTCTAATTTCAATTTTAATTTGTAATTACCATTATTATCACATCAGTATGACTTAAAAAAAATCAGATGAATTCTTATTTTAATGTAAGAATAAATTCTTTTATTTTATTCTTACAGCAATAAAAGGTGGAATTTTAAGGACAATTCATCCCTAAAACTCCACCTTTTATTAGTTTTCATTAAACCTTGTAGGTTTTATATTAAGTTAAAATCAACTTACACTTTATAAAAATCTTACAACGCTACTTACTTTTATTATTATTTATTAGAAAAACATTTCCACTTGAGTTCTTAAAAACTTAGTTTTTTGACCACTAGTAGCATTAGTATCTAAATCTTTACCATCAAAGTAAAAAGTCTGCCATTTAATATTTTTTGATGGAATATAATCAAAACCAATGCCCCAGCCTTTAGTATCAGTAGCATAACCACCAAAGGTATTTCTGATTTGCGTTACTTTTGGCATTTGACGATAATTTATGAAGATATCATAACTACCTTCTTTCTTTATATCAGCGCCTTTATATGTCAATTGAGTAAAGTAACCAGTATCTTTAACTGCTATACCGCTGATTTTATCTTGATTGGCTTTAAAGTAATTTAAATCTAACGTCCAATCATTATTCAACTTACTTAATACTCCAACCTCAAAAATACTTAAATTATCAGCATTATTATTAAATATTGATTGGAACTTTTCTCCTTTTAAATTGTGATAACCAATATTAGCCGTTGTATTTTTATCATACTTATATTTGGCTTCAATTCCATTATAATCAAATGTTTTATCGCTAAACCCACTACCCCATCTATCTAAATTATACATTCTGCCGGTAGTAAGTGTTGTTTCTAGAACTTTACCGAATTTAAATTGTGCCCCTGAGACCTCACGATCAATAATAAAACCACCTTTTGATAGTGCACCAAATTTACCGACTTTAGTTTTAACCTGCCCCAACGGCCCTTCCACATAGACCTTACTTGTATTACCTTGCTTAGTGTCTCCACTATCTTCTTTTAATTTAAACTCACTTTCAAATTCAGCTTTTGCCACCCAATTATCATTAATTTTAGCAGTAGCCCATAAATCTAAGTAAGAATAACTGGTACTGACGCTTGTATCAGTCTTGCTAACGCTATGATAGTTATGATCTTCTTGATCTAATCTCAGCCTAGCTTTACCGCCCCATTTTACATTATCCACTTTGCTTTCGAGGTCTGCTACTCTAACCCCAAGATTATTTAGTTCTGTCTTATATTCTATGGCCAGTTGATCAATGGTTGATTTATCAGCACTGTTAAGATTAGTTTTAGCCATCGCTTTTGCTACCATTTGTGCCATTTCATATCTAGTGATGCTTTTATCACCTTTAAAAGTTCCATCACCATAGCCCTCAATAACCCCTGCTTGCGCCAACTTTGTCACTGCCTGATAAGACCAATGTCCACTAGGTACATCACTAAAAGGGTTACTCGCCGCAAAAGTTGTTCCCATTGCCCCTACTATTAATGCTGCTGTTATGACCCCTGTAAGTTTCTTGCTCATACTTAATCCTCCATTATGTTTAGTTATATTTAAAATTTACCATAATGGTGAAATATTTTTGTTAAGGCAATGTTATGATTTGGTTATCAAATATTAATTTTACGTTAATAAGACAGTGATATTTCAGTAGTTTTAGCTACTAAATTATCACTGTCTTATAGTTTATTTTATGATGATTTTATCGTTTTTAACCGCAAATTCAATAATACTACCCGGCTGTGCCTCACCGGCAATTATTTTTTTACTTAGTTCCGTTTCCAAAAGATTAGTCATCAGACGTTTTAAAGGTCTTGCTCCGTAAGCGGCATCATAGCCCTGTACACTTAAGAAATCTAGCACTTCCTCCGACCAAGTTATCGTTAAGTTAACTTGTTGTTGTAATCTTTTATTAAACTTCTCTAATAACAATTTCGCGATATTTTTAACTTGTTCTGGTTCCAAAGCATTAAAGACAATAATATCATCAATACGATTTAAAAATTCCGGTCTAAAGTAAGCTTTCAATATATGTAAAACTTCTTTTTCAGCTGTTACAAAATCCTTTTGCAAGATTTCACTTGAGCCTAAATTAGAAGTCATAATAATAATACAATTTTTAAAGTTAACTTTATGACCTTTACTGTCTGTTAAGTGTCCGTCATCTAAGATTTGGAGCAAAATATTAAAAATATCATGATGTGCTTTTTCAATTTCATCCAGCAAAACTACACTATATGGTCTGCGCCTAACCGCTTCGGTTAATTGCCCACCTTCGTCATAACCTACATAGCCAGGAGGAGCGCCAATTAATCTAGCTACTGAATGTTTTTCCATATACTCACTCATATCTAGTCGAACAATATTACGCTCATCGTCAAATAATATTTCCGCCAAGGCTTTCGCTAATTCAGTTTTTCCAACACCGGTCGGTCCTAAAAAGATAAATGAACCAATTGGTTTATTCGGATCCTTAATGCCGGCTCTAGCTCTAATAATAGCCTCACTAACAACCTTTACGGCTTTATCTTGTCCGACTACTCTGTTATGTAAAATTTCTGCTAATTTTAATAGTTTTTCCCGTTCACCTTCCATCATTTTGCTAACCGGAATACCAGTCCAACGACTAACTACTTTTGCAATATCTTCTTCTCCGACTTCTTCCTTTAGCATTTGCGACTCTTTACTAGCAATTACTTCTTCTTCATGCGCCAATTGTTTCTCTAGCTCCAATAATTTGCCATATTTCAATTCGGCTAACTTCGATAAATCATAGTTACGTTCGGCAACTTCCATTTCACTTTTCACTGCATCAATTTCTTTTTTCAGCCCTCTAAGTCTTAAAACTCCTTGTTTTTCACTTTCCCACTTATCCTGTAAAACTTTATATTGCTCTCTTAACTTGGTTAGTTGTTGAACTATATTCACTAATTTTTCTTGTGATAATTTATCAGTTTCTTTTTTCAAAGCTTGTTCTTCTATTTCTAATTGCATAATTTTACGCGATACTTCATCTAAACTGCTCGGCATTGATTCTATTTCAGTTCTAAGCTTAGCTGCGGCTTCATCCACTAAGTCAATCGCCTTATCAGGTAAAAACCGATCCGCAATATAGCGATCTGACAGCACCGCCGCTGATACTAATGCTGAATCTCTAATTCTAACGCCATGGTGAATTTCATAACGTTCTTTTAAGCCCCGTAAAATAGAAATAGTGTCTTCTACCGTCGGTTGCTTCACCAATACCGGTTGAAATCTACGCTCTAAAGCGGTGTCTTTTTCAATATGTTTTCGATATTCATTAAGGGTTGTCGCCCCAATACATCTTAACTCACCACGAGCTAGCATAGGCTTTAAAATATTACCGGCATCCATCGCTCCCTCTGCCGCTCCGGCCCCTACTACTGTGTGAAGTTCATCAATAAATAGTAGTATCTGCCCTTCTGATTTTGCGATCTCATTTAATACATTCTTTAACCGTTCTTCAAACTCACCGCGATATTTAGCACCGGCAATCATTGAACCTAAGTCTAAGGAATATAACGTTTTATTTTTCAGTGATTCCGGTACATCGCCGGCAACAATACGACGGGCAATCCCTTCTACGATTGCAGTTTTTCCAACTCCAGGTTCACCAATCAACACCGGATTGTTTTTAGTCCGACGACTTAGAATCTCAATAGTTCGTCTGATTTCCTCATCACGTCCAATTACCGGATCCAGCTTTCCCTTTTGAGCTTGCTGCGTTAAGTCTCGTCCATATTTTTCTAAGGCCACTAAATCTTCTTCCGGATTAGCGGTTTTAACATTACCTTTGCGCTTCTCATTAATAATTTGTCTGATTTTATTTTTACTGAAATTAAATTCTTGACATAATTTCAATACCTCAACATCGCCATCTTCCACAATCGCCATTAATAAATGCTCAGTACTGATATATTGATCCTTCATTTCTTTAGCTATATTTTCTGCCAGAGCCAGTACTCGATATAATGCTGTACTCATCCTAAATTGGCTATCATATCCCGTCACTGCCGGTTGTCTTTTAATTATTTGTTCCAACTTTATTTTTAGCAAATTAAGGTCAGTGTTTAAATCTTGAAAAATAATCTCCAAAATACCTTCCGGTTCTTTGGCTAACGCTAATAATAAATGCGCTGTATTTATCTCTTGTTGATAATTTAAAGCTGTAATTTGCTGTGCATTTTGTAGTGCTTCTCTCGCTTTTTGCGTGTATTTTTCTTCTGACATAACAATCCCTCCTAAATTCAGCTTACATTAATATTATAACTCTTTTTGAAAAATAGAAAAACAGGCTTATTCAGCCTGTTCAATTTCTTTTGCGCATAATTTTTCTTTGCTTTTTTTTTGATGATAAAACCAATAACCAATAACAATTAACACTACTAAGATTCCGGAGCCAATCAAAAGATTATCCATCATACTCTTGATCATCCCTTTTGCCGCTTCACCAAAATAATATATTAAAATACCTTCTAATAAGAATCTTTTAGCTCTGCCACAAAATGATGCGAATAAAAATATCCCTAAGGGAATTCTTAATGCCCCGGAAGTAATGCTAACAAATTTATAAGGAATTGGTGACATTGCTGCTAAAAATACCGCCCACCCTGCATTATGTTGCGTAAAGTCATCAATAATTTTTAAGTATTTTTGCGGTACCATCTTTTTAACTAACGGCAAGCCATATTTAATCCCTAACCAATAACCTAGAATACCACCGACTACGGAAGTGACAGTTGCTACTAGTCCATAAAATATTGCATTCTTCGGATTAGCTAGCGCCATTGGTATTAACAGAAAATCCGGTAATATCGGCGAAAAAATAGATTCTGCAAAACTAGCAACTATTAGACCGATTAAGCCCCAACTTTCTAATAGCTGAATTATTTGATCCATAACGTCCACCTTTCAGTCATTTATAACATCTACTATTAACTGATAATAAACCTTTTTAGCATATCATGTCAACCTTATTATCAATAAATAAACAGAGAGCAAAATAAGTATTCACTCTCTGTTACTCATTATATTTTTTTAACAAACTCCGATTTAAGTTTCATTGCACCAAATCCATCAATATTGCAATCAATATCATGATCGCCATCTACTAATCTGATGTTTTTAACTTTAGTTCCCATTTTTATCGGGTTAGAACTTCCTTTTACTTTTAAATCCTTGATAACAGTAACTGAATCACCATCATTTAAAATATTGCCATTAGAATCTTTAAAGACTTTTACATCCTCAGAAGTCTCGCCCTCTTTCCACTCATGAGCACATTCCGGGCAAATCAATAAGCCTCTATCTTCATAAGTGTATTCCGAATTACATTTCGGACAATTAGGTAATTTCTCCATTAAATTTTCCACCTTTTATCATAAAAATTTTAAATATATAAACATACTCGAAATAATAATTGATAAAATCATTAGCGGAAAAGCGATATACATAAATTTTAAGAAGGATAATTTATGCCCCTGCTGTGCTGCCAAACTGGCAACTACCACATTCGCACTAGCTCCCACCAAAGTACCATTACCACCCAAGCATGCTCCTAACGATAAACTCCACCATAGCGGCTCTAAATTAGTCATTCCTAGTTGCCCCATTTCCTTTATCAACGGAATCATCGTAGCAACAAACGGAATATTATCAATAAAGGCCGAAGCAATGGCGCTGAGCCACAAAACAAGCATTGAACTAGCCGCCAAATTTCCTTGTGTTAAACTCATGGCTGTTGTCGCCAGTTGTTCAATAACGCCGGTATCAACTAACGCTCCAACTAAAATAAATAATCCAACAAAAAAGAAAATTGCTAACCATTCTACTTTACTAAACATTTTTTCTAACATTTTTTCATTACTGTGAAAAGTTAACATTAACAATAAACAAGCCCCTGTTAGTGCTACTGTTGCTGACTCCAAGTGCAACTGGCTATGCAAAACAAAGAATGATATTGTTATCGCCAATACTGACAATGATTTTTTTAGCAAGCCCTTATCTTTTAATTCAGCTTGTTCATCCATCAACATTATTTCATATTTTAGTTCAGGTCTAGTAACCAATTTTCTACGGTAAATAAAGGCTATTATCAATAAAGTTACCAGTAAAATTACGGCACAAACAAGCCCTAAATTTTGCAAAAACGCCATAAATGTCAGTTCTTTAACTGCACTGCCAATCATAATATTCGGTGGATCGCCAATTAGCGTCGCTGTTCCCCCAATATTAGCAGATAATATCTGTGCTATCAAATATGGCTGCGGTGATAGTTTTAATTTCTTAGCAATACTAAATGTTACCGGTACCGTTAACAACACTGTAGTAACATTATCTAAGACCGCTGAGCAAACTGCCGTAATTAGACTCATAACCACTAATATTTTTATCGGTTCCGCTTTCACTTTTTTGGTTGCCCAAATCGCTAAATAATTAAACAATCCAGTTTCAGCAGTAATGTTAACGATAATCATCATTCCAATTAATAACCCGATAGTATTAAAATCAATGTGGCTGATTGCCGCTTCTTGACTTAAAATACCCGTAAAAATCATCAGCATGCCACCAGCTAATGCAACGATGGTCCGATGAATTTTCTCTGTAACAATCAGCACATAAGCACTAATAAATATTATTATTGCTACTAACGCACTACTTCCCATCTTCATCTCCACAATAAGCTTATCTTATTTTTCCTTAATTTTAATTGGCATCGGCAATAACGTTATTTTATGGTTTTCTCTTACAACTTTTATTTTATAATCAACCATACCTTCTTTATACAATTCCAGCTTTAAATCCAACAACGCTTTACCGATTTTCTCTTGTAATTCTTCACTTAAAAAAGCAGTATTTAAATTTTCTTTATCTTTTTTTTGAAACTTCTTAACTTCTGGTTCATCGGAAAACATATTCTCAAAAGTCAATTCTTCTTTAAAATTAACCATCATATCTTTATCTGATAAATTTTTAGGTATCTTAGCCATTATTGCCTCCAAAATTCTATTTGTTAATTTTAGCCCAAGAGTCACGCAAACCAACAACTTGATTAAAAATTAATTTCTCCATAGTGGACTCTTTATCCACACAGAAATAACCTTGGCGCAAAAATTGATAACGATTGCCCGGCGCTGTCCAGGCTAAGCTCGGCTCAACCATACAATCATTTAAAATTTCTAGGGAATTAGGATTTAAACTACTGATAAAATCATCCGCTTCATCTGCTTTTTCCGCTAGCAACAAATAGTCATATAATCTTACTTCTGCTTTAATTGCATGTTTAGCACTAACCCAGTGTAACGTTCCTTTAACCTTGCGTCCGCTATTAGCACCACCACTTTTTGTGTCCGGGTCATAAGAACAACGTAACTCTATCACATTGCCGCTATCATCTTTAATAACGTCTTCACATTTAATAATATAGGCATGCTTTAAGCGTACTTCGCCACCCGGTTTCAAACGGAAGAATTTTTTCGGTGCTTCTTCCATAAAATCTTCTTGCTCGATATATATTTCACGACCAAAAGGAATATTGCGGTAACCATTTACCGGATTAGCATCAGGGGCAACCGTTGCTTGTAAATATTCAACTTTTTCTTCCGGATAGTTTTCAATCACAATTTTCAATGGTCTTAATACTGCCATTGCTCTATTGGCTCTAAGATTAAGATCTTCTCTAATGCAATGTTCCAGCATCGCAATATCAACCGTACTGTTACTCTTTGCAACGCCAATCCGTTCACAAAAATCACGAATTGCCTCTGGCGTATACCCACGACGGCGCAACCCGGAAATAGTCGGCATCCGTGGATCATCCCAACCACTAACATATCCACCTTCTACTAATGCTCTTAATTTGCGTTTACTCATTATCATATTAGTCATATTTAAACGAGCAAATTCAATTTGCTTAGGTCGCGGAAGTTCAAATTCTAAGGCTTCTAAAGTCCAATCATATAATGGGCGATGATCTTCAAACTCCAGCGTACAAATAGAATGCGTGATGCCTTCAATAGCATCGGAAATCGGATGAGCATAATCATACATTGGATAAATACACCACTGTGTCCCGGTATTATGATGTTCTACATGAGCAATCCGGTAAATAATCGGATCACGCAAATTCATATTAGGTGAACTCATATCAATTTTCGCACGTAAAACTTTGCTTCCATCAGCCAATTCACCGTTTTTCATTTTTTGGAATAAAGCTAAATTCTCTTCAACACTACGATTGCGATAAGGACTTTCTTTCCCTGCTTCCACTAAAGTGCCACGATATTGGCGAATTTCTTCCGGTGTTAAGTCACAGACATATGCTTTACCGGCTTTAATTAACTTAAGCGTTAATTCATATATTTTTTCAAAATAATCTGAAGCATAGTATTTGCGATCTTCCCAATCAAAACCTAACCATTTTACATCTGCTTGAATTGAATCAACATATTCCACATCTTCTTTAATTGGATTAGTATCATCAAATCGCAAATTACATTTACCATTATATTTTTGTGCTAAACCAAAGTTTAAGCAAATTGACTTTGCATGGCCAATATGTAAATAGCCGTTAGGTTCAGGTGGGAAACGAGTAACTATGCCCTCACTATATTGTTCTTGCTTTAAATCATCATCAATGATATTTTGAATAAAATTTGATGCTATATTAATACTCTCTGCCATCTTCTTACCCCTTATCTGTTTTAAATAGTTCAATTAGTTAAAATTCGTTATTTGTTATAGCTGTTCCTGCCTACACAAAAAAATATCACTAATTTTTTATATTTTTAGCTATTTATATTATACTTTTCCGTTAAATATTCCTTAAGTTTCTTAATTCCAGCAACAGTTATTTCATTTTCCGGCAAAGTTGCCGCAATTTTCATGAAATGACCTTGTGCCAAAATTTGTTCCATACTCCACTGATAGTTGATGTTATATAACCACAACAACCTTACCAATTTTCGGTCTTCTGTTGTCTTCATATAAGTATAATCGCACTGTTTTCCTTCTAAAAAAGCCTTTGCAAAAATTTCACTATAACCATCATCACTAGACTGCACCAACGTTGGTTCTAGTACTCGGTATATATCAATTTTATCGGCATCACGAATTATTTTACTAAAAAGTTGTTGTCGCTCTGAACCGTTACTATCGATTTCAATCGCATTATGGTTAGTAATAGCAAATTTAAAAACAGCTAAATCTTCCGCCGATAAATTCTCCAATAACACTAAATCAGCTATTTCCCTTAAACCCAATAAGGAATGGTTTTCTGACTTACGATCATTGAACGTTTTATAAATTTCAAACTGTCTAAATCGCCCAATATCATGGAATAATCCTATCATTTCCGCCAATATCACATCATGCTCAGCCAATGCTAAATGACTCGCTAATTGGCGACAATATTTTGCCACCAAATAAGTGTGCTGTTCCTTTAACTCGATATGTTCTTGCACTAATCTATCTTCAGTATAAAAACTCTTAATATAATTTTCAACCCAAGCATACATTTTATCAATTGTTGATTCCAATTTCAAACCCTCTCTTTGCAAAATCCTCAAATCGCAGTATGATAAATAATATACCATCATCTTGTACTAATTAAAATACTTTATAGGAGGCGCATATTTATTTTTTCTGTTATTAGCTTATTTACATTAGGAGTTTTCGTCGGCGGTTTAGGAACTTTAGTCGGCATCGGTGGCGGCTTAATATTAATCCCTATTTTTATATTTTTGTTCAATTTTTCACCACAAAATGCCGTAGCAACCTCACTGGTAGTGGTATTTTTAAATGCCTTATCAGGAACTTTTGCTTACATCCGGCAGGATAAGGTTTTTTATAAAGCTGGTCTGCCCTTTGCCTTAGCTACTATTCCCGGAGCTTTTATCGGCAGTTACTTAACCGAATACTTTACCGGTGAGTCATTTCGCTTAGCTTTTGGTATTTTCATTTTACTGATTGCCAGCATTATGTTATTTAACACTAACCCACCCTCTAACCATTTACCCTTCCATAAAAAAACCTTTCAATTTAACCAAAAATTAGGTATTGCTATCAGTACTTTAGTCGGTTTCCTCTCCAGCATTTTCGGCATTGGCGGCGGAGCAATTCACGTCCCCTTAATGATTTATGCTTTAAAATTTCCTACCCACATTGCGACGGCAACTTCTCATTTCGTCTTAACCATTTCTTCATTTATTGCCGTAATTTCTCATTTTATCTTTGGTAATATCTTAATGAGTACCGCCTTATCCATTGGCTTTGGCGCAGTAATTGGTGCACAAATCGGTGCCAAAATATCACAAAAAACAAAACCCAAATACATCATCACCCTATTGGCAGTAATGCTCACTTTAATGGGCTTACGTTTCATTTTTACAGCAATTTAAACTAACTACACAAAAGAGCTAAATTTATTTTTTATTAATAAATTTAGCTCTTTTTTTATTGGGGAAGTTTCAGTAAGTCTTTCACTACTTCACTGGCAATAATTAGCCCTGCTACTGATGGAACGAACGAAATACTCCCCGGTACACTGCTACGGATAGGGTTACCTTCTTCGTCCACTGTCATTGGCACTACTGGCTCTTCTTTCGAATAGACCACTTTAACAGAATCAACATTTCGCTTACGCAATTCTTTGCGCATAACTTTAGCTAGCGGACAAACCGAAGTCTTTTTTATATCAGCTATTTCCAACCTAGTAGGGTCAAGCTTATTACCGGTTCCCATCGAACTGATTATCGGAATGTTTTTTTCTTTCGCACAACAAATCAAATCAAGTTTTGCCGTTACATTATCAACAGCATCAACAATATAGTCAAGGTCATCATTTAAAAATTCATCTGCTCTCCCCGGCAAATAAAATTCTTGTTTTGCCACTACCGTAATTTCAGGATTGATACTTAACATCCGTTCTTTCATGATTTTAACTTTCGATAACCCTATCGTTTGCTGAGTCGCCGGCAATTGACGATTAATATTAGATATAGAAATATCATCTTTATCAACAATAACAATCTTACCAACGCCAACTCTGGTCAGTGCTTCCACAACATAACTTCCTACTCCGCCAATCCCAAAAACAATCACCGTGCTATTTTTTAGTTTATCAATATTAGTTTTACCTAACAACAATTCCGTTCGCGCAAACATATTTTCCAATAAAATTACACCTCATTTCACTTCAAAATAAAAATAGTTATTTCCGGACGACATCCTAACCGAAACGGCATCCAATGCCCTAGTCCAACATTAACATAACCATATAAATCACCTTTTTTATACAACCCCTTGTAATATTTATAACGCAACGATATCATTTGTGCAAAGCCCGGAAATTGCCCACCATGAGTATGTCCGGCTAAAGTTAACGCAATATTATTTTCAAAGCTCTCCTCAATAAAAGCAGGATGATGACTCAATAATACTTTCAAAGCCTCCTGTGGTATATTTTTTTGTGCTAAATTAAGCATATTACTTCTATTAAGCTTACTATTATCAAACGGATAATCTACACCCAATAAATATAACTTTTGATTAATTTGATAATTTTCATTACATAACACCGTAATTTCACTATCTTTAAAAGCCTGCTCAATCAGTTTGAAATTTCTAATGTGCTCATGATTTCCCCAAGAAATTACAATTTTATTAAAATACTGTTGGTATTGTTCTAATAAAGTTATTGTTGGGGTTAGCAAACTCAAATCATCAATTAAATCGCCTGTAATCACCAATAAATCAGCTTGCTCAGCTTGAATAAGTTTTAAACAAGCTTCTAGTTTTTCCATAGAGAAAAACAACCCTAAATGAATATCGCTAAGTTGAATAATTTTAAAATCACTCAATCCTTTTGCCTTAGCTTCAACTTC
>RRZU011921177.1_pt1 | contig 25717 bp, 29 predicted proteins | sample 2165561 | NCBI WGS metagenome assembly RRZU01 (sample SAMN10456909, study PRJNA506462) | wastewater metagenome | isolation source: wastewater sludge | place: USA: Moscow, Idaho | reverse complement strand
TTCGTTTGGATCGTTCGAGGGCGCCGGGGACGCGGACGCCTCAATCTTCGCCCAGCACCCGGCGCCGCAACAGCCGCTCATCGAGGGGGATGAGGATCAGGATCATCAGCAGGAACAGGCCGGCGGCGGCCAGCAGGTGGAAGTTCCATTCGCCGGCCAGCAGCAGGAGGCGAATCCCTTCCGCCAGGTGATGCAGGGGATTCAGGAGCAGCCAGGCCTGGGTCCACGGCGAGTCGCCTTCCAGCGGGAAATAGGTGCTGCTGGCGAACCCAAGCGGCATGATCACCAGGAAGAAGGGGATGTTCATGTGGTCGATGCTGGGCACCAGGGCGGTGAACAGCAGCCCCAGCGTGGCGAAGGCCAGGGCGGCGAGGAACAGCAGAGGGACGACCACCAGGACGCTCGCCCAGTACAGGTGCAGCCAGCCGGCCAGGGCGAACCCTCCCAGCACCAGGATCACGATCGAGGCGTAGACGGTTCCCAGCGTGGCGGCCCACAGCACCTCGCCCCAGATCACGTGTTCCAGTCGCACCTGGGTGATGAGTTGCCCCTCCCAGGTTTTCTGGTAGTGCATGCGGATGTAGGCGGCGAACAGGGCCTGGAAGAACGCGGTCATGAACGCGGTGTAGGCCAGCATGCCGGGCGCCAGATAGGCCAGATAGGCGACCGGCCGGCCGCGCCAGGCGAAGTCCGGGATGAAGCCGCCCAGCCCCACCCCGAACGCCAGCAGCAGGATGATCGGTTCCAGCAGGGGCGGCAGCGCGGCGGTGTGCCAGTTGCGCCGGTACACCGTCAGGTGGCGGCCCAGGACGGCGCGGCTTTGCCAGTGAAAGGCGGCCCGGTAGTGCGGAGGAACGGTCATGGCGATTGGAAGGTCACGGCGTTTCAGCCAGTTTCAGGAACAGGTCGTCCAGCGTGGGGGACCGGACCTCGAACCGCAGATCGCCGAACCGGGCGCTGAACCGGGCCAAGCCCGGTCCGTCCAGGGCCAGGTGCAGGGTGGCAAGCACCCGACGGGGTTCCGGCAGACCTTGCTGCCGCGCCCATTCGCAGACGGTCGGGACCACCGGCTCGCGGGCGTCCAGCACCAGCACGTGCTCGCCGACCCAATCGCCCAGCACGGCGCGGGGTGGTCCGGCCGCCACCGTCCGCCCGTCGCGCAAGACCTGCAGCGCGTCGGCCAGGCGTTCGGCCTCGTCCATGTAATGGGTGGTCAGGACGATGGCCAGTCCGTCGCGCCGGAGGGCGTCGATCAGTTCCCAGACCTCCAGGCGCGCTTGCGGGTCCAGCCCGGTGGTGGGCTCGTCCAGGAACAGCAGGCGCGGGTCGTGGACCAGGGCGCGGGCGAGCATCAGCCGGCGCCGGTAACCGCCGGAGAGGGTATCGGGTTTGGCGTCGGCGTAGCGGTCCAGCCCGAAACGCTCCAGCAGCGCGGCGATCTGCGCCTTGAGGGCGGGCGGGCGCGGGCGGAAATAGCGGCTCATCTGCTCCAGGTTGCCGCGCACGGTGAAATCGCTGTCGAAGGTGTCGTCCTGGGTGCAAACCCCCACCTGACGGGCGGCCGCCTCGGGGTCGGCGCGGCGGTCGATGCCGGCCACGTGAATCGTGCCGGCGTCGGGTTGCAGGAACCCGGCGCGCAGCCGCAGGGTGGTGGTCTTGCCCGCGCCGTTGGCGCCCAGCAGGCCCAGCACCTGGCCGGCCCCACAGCACAAGTTCACCCCGTCCACCACGCGGCGGCCGGCGAACTGTTTGACGAGACCCCAGGCCCACAGGACGGGTTCGTCCGGGGCGTTCGGGTCGGGAGCGGGCCCTGGTTTCATGCTAGCCGTCCGCTCCGGCGCAACCGCCGCGCGACGCTCCAGCGAGAGAACCGCGCCCGCCCCGGGCGAATCCCGGGCCGGCCGATGAGCCAGGCCAGCGGTTTCAACCGGGGAATCTTCTCCAGCAGCAGGATGTAGGCGTCCAGTTCGGATCGGAGGTGTTGCTGTTCGTCCAGCACGTGCAGTTCGGTCAACGCCCGGCGCGGATCGAGGCCGAGGGCACGCCGCCGCTCGTCTTGGCCAGTGATGTCGAACCCGCAGACCGATGCGCTGGCCGGACCCGCCCACGGTTCGTACTGTGTCCGGTCGCGGACGCAGCGCGGACCGGCGCCGTCGTAAAACACGGTGCTCTTCGGTATCGTTTCGCCCATGGGCTTGTCCTCTGCAGTGCAAGCGGGTGGGACCGGGATCGCGGACGCGGCGGGGTGCAGGCATCGCTTGGCGCCAGCCCCCACCGCGCCGGAGGGCAGCACGCCGCGAGAGTTGGACACCGAAGGGCCGCCCGGCGTGCGCCGGCGGCGCGGGAGCGCGCCCTGGCGCGCGCCGGGGCGATTGGATAGAGGGCTCTCGTCGGCTTGGTCACCGCGAACAGGTTGACGTCCTCCACGGGCGCCACCCAAAGGGTGACCGCTCATCATGTGCGGGCCCCATGCCTTCGCTCACGATTAACGCGCTTTCGCGCCCACCCGGTCGCCTTCCGCCGTTGCCCCCTTTTTTATACCATCATTTAATAATAAATACCTACCACGACGCCTGTAACAACCCACCGGGCCTGACTCAATCATTGGCGTTCCTCCGGCCTAGCGACGGGCAGATGGGATGGAAGCGGGACCGGCTGGGGCGGTCGCTGCCGCATCTGATCGAGATCGTGAATGGGTTAAAGACCGCCGGGGTTGGCTTTCGCGCGCTGACCGAGCCGATGGATACTACGACCCCGCACGGGGAACTACTGTTTCATCTGTTCGGGGCACTGGCCCAGTACGAGCGGGCGCTGACTCAGGAGCGGATCCGGGCGGGCTTGGCGGCGGCGCGGCGGCGGGGCCGCCGGGGCCGCCGGCTAAGGGTACGAGATGTGGAGCGCCTGGAGGCGGTGCGGGCGGCTTTGAGCCGGGGAGAAAGCACGGCGGCGGTGTGCCGAACCTTTGGGATTCCGCGCAGTACCCTTTACGATGCTCTGGAGCGGGGAAGCAAAAGGAATGATAAGATGATATAAATTTAGGGGCATTGCCCAGCACCAGGCCGCTGGCCCTGAGCTGTCACCGCTCGCTTCGGTTTCCAGCCCGGCGGGTTAGTGCGCTTCCAGGCGCTCCGATACGAGGCCACCCGTCGTGCTTTACGCCGCCGCCGGTTCGGTCGGTTCGGGTTTGACCGGTTCCGGTTTCTGCTGGAACGGGTTGATTTCGATGGCGCCTTGCGGGAAGCGGGCCACGATGCGCCGCTCGCCGCCCATCGCTTCCACCAACCGGCGCAGGGTGCTGACGTACAGGTCGGTCTGGCTCTCCATCTTGGAAATGGCGACCGGGTGGAGGCCGAGCGTCGCCGCGACCGGTTGTTGGGTCAGTTCGAGCGCCCACCGCAGCACTTGCAGCGGCATTTCATCGATCAGCCGCCGGGTTTCCGCCGCGCGGCGCGCCTGCCGTTCTTCCGGCATTGGCGCCACCAGGTCACGAAATTTTTTGCCATCCGATCTCTCGCCTCCAAAGGGCGGTTAGAGCAGCGCATCGAGGCCCTTGCGGTCCAGCAGGTTCAGCAGCTTGAGCGAGGGACCGCTCGGATGCTTGTCGCCGATTTCCCACTGCCGCACCGTCGAGAGGCTGGTGTTGAGCACCGCCGCGAACACCGCTTGGCTCAGTCGGTGGCGCTGGCGCAGCGCGCGAATGTGCGCGCTGGAGTACGCCGGCACCGGCGGCAGGCACAGGGCGTCGTACTCCCGCCGCCGGCGCCGGTCGATCAGGCCGGCCGCGTGGAGGTCGGTCGCGGTCTCGTGGACCGCCGCCAGGAGGGGGCGGGTCGCTTCAGTCCGTCGGTTCATGGCCAATCTCCGCTAAAACGTCGTTCTCGACTTGGCGGTCGAGTTCGGTCGAGGAGAGTTTCAATAAATCCGTGGCGAGGGCCTGCAATGCCGCCAATTCCTTCGCGCTCACGTTGGCCCGAACCTTCTTTTCGAAACCGAACACGAAGAACCAACGGTCACCCTGGTGGGTGGCTACCAAGGTTCGCGCACGGCCGCTTTTGCCCCGACCAGGCTGCGACGCGCTTCTTCAACACGCCCCCGCCCAGGTCGGCATCGATCAGGCCGCGTTCCATTTCCAAGACCGCTTGGCACAGCGCCGCATCATTCAGGTCGGTTTTGCGCAGCCAGCGGGCGAAAGGGCGGGTCTTGAACACGCGTCTCATGAGCAGCGAACTCTGTCACCAAGTGTATCTTTTAGCCACTGCCCATTCGATCCCGGCGCGCTCCTAACCGCAGTGCCCCACGGCTTGAAACAGCGGACGCAAGCGGGCATCCAGCGAAGAAAGTCGATGCGCGGCAGCCCGTGGTGGCGGCCCTCCACCGTGACGCCCAACCCGACGTTGCTCGGGACAGCGCGGGACGCGAAGAAATCGGCCAACCGCTCGGCGCGCTGGGTGAGCCGCCGCTCCTTGAATCGTGTCCGCCACCGCCGATCATGAAGGAGCGTTCCTGCGCATGACCCTCCGCCCAGGGAAAGACATTCAGAGCAGTCCCTGGGGCGTGTCGTCAATGGGGGCTTGCGCACTCACTCCGATCTCGGGTCCTTGGACCCGTCCATGGCATCGAGATCCAGCACCAAGAAACAGCCCTTTGGCGGTAGTACCCGTGGACGATTCTGGACCCGGGAGGCCTGTTGGGGATCAGCGAGCCGTAACATCCACCGATTGAATTCGACGTAGGGGGCCTGGGCGTGGATCCGCTCCACCCATTCCGGTTCGCGGCCGGGGTACAAGGCCCACAGCACAATGAGGGCTGCGGTCGGTGATCGGCGCTGCCCGAGCCGGCAGTTGATCAGCACCGTTTCGTCGTCTTTGAGCGACCGGATCACCTCGATGTCTTCGGGCTTGGCGGCGAAGCGGAGATTCGTCCGGGTCGGGGTATCGATATCGGCAAAGTTCAGTACCCGGTGGTGCGAGCGCTGCATGTAGCCCGGCGTTTCGGGGATGGCCGAGATCGAGAGCAAACGGTCGGGATGAAACCGTTCCACCAAATGCGGAACCTGCTCAAGACAAGAGACGATCAAGGTTTTCATGGCCACGCCGTCCTCCCCGGACGGGGTTATTCCAAGTGGTGGACGGTGACTCCGGAGTGCAGGGCGAGGTATTCCGCAATCTGAAGCCGATGGCAGTCCGCAACGTGCTTCTCCGCGCAGAGTAAGCAAATCGGTCCCGGGATGCCGTGCAGCCGTTCGGTCAACAAGTCACCCGCCGCGGCCAGCAACTGCTGATAACGGGGCTGCCAATCGGGGAAATCGAGAAACACATTGCCCAACTCGACGAGCGAACGATAACCGATCCCCGCCGCCGCGAGCCAACGCTCGATCCCTTTATCCGCGGTCTTCGTCTTGACCCAAAGACCCATGCTGGCCCGGTCGGGACGCAGACGAACATCAACGACAGTGCGCACCGCGTTGGCCTTCAGCAGGGACAGGAAATCCTCCTTTCCCCGACCACCGTAACCAATCGTAAAGACGTTCATCCCTTCCTCCGTTTTCGAACCAGCGAGCACTGACTGACTAAAGTCACGCCGGGCGGACCTTTCGCAGGCGTCGCTCCATCGTCCACCCGCAGGGTTTTGTCGGATCTTACTAAAAAACGGTGGATGACCTTGTTTAAATAATCGATGGGGAGTGCATGGCCGGTATGGGGTACTACATGAACCTGGGCGCCCGGAATGGAGGCTCCAATTCTTCTCGCCAGATCTGGATCGCATCCATCATCCGCTTCCCCAGTATGTATTTCCAAACCCTGAGGTACCGGGAATGGGTGTTCTTCGGCCAGCTTGAGCAACCGGTCTGCCCGTGGTGGACGCGAGAGGTACAATTTTCCCCTGGCCGCGCCCAGCACGGGTGAGATCAGGAGGATAGAGCCTGGAAACGCCTCCAAGTCCGCTAACGCTTGCAGGAGCAAATACCCTCCATAGGAATGACCCACCAATTTCGCCTCTTCATGCCAAAACCAGGAGCGCAGATCGTTTTGGATGATCTGAATTTGTTCGGCAAAATTCAGGGTGGAAAAGGGGGGAAAAATTTCTCTTCCCCAGACGTCAAAACCCAGGGAAGCGATTGTTTCCCCCAGATCCTGTAAGCGATTACCGCGTCCTGGCCGCAAGTAAACCGTGTGTTCCATCATGCCCCTCTCCATCGGACCAACCATCTGCTTGACCTTCTTTCACCGGTGAGGCGACGCCGCGACGTCGCGGAACGGCCCAAGCAAGCGTCGGTCCGGCAACCCGTCGGCGAGGGTGAGGACGCCAATCGGTCACATCGATGGCGGCGGATCATACGAATCAGGGTCGTGGCGGCTGTGATGACTGCCGAGCAAAGCCGCGTCGGTGTGATGGCGCTGATCCTGCGCCATGGTTTGCGGGTCTTCTCCCGCCTCCTCCACCGGTCTGGCGTGATGCACGGAAGGCGAAGGACTCCCTCGGCCCAGCCCGCCCAGGAACTTGAACAACATCACAACAAAAAGAACCATCAGGCTCAGGATCAAAACGGTCTCAAAAGACATCACAGGCTCCTCAAGATCAGGCGGTGCGCAGTCCGCGTATTTTCACGATACCGATGGCGATGAAGGGAACGATCAGACCGATCAGGAGGACAGCGATCATCAGCGCTCCCAGTTCGGCGTATTCCCCACGGGATACCACGAACAGTTCGTTCAAATACTTGGTGCCCAGTTGCGACGCCGAGAGCGCCAGGTTGGTAAAAGAGGCCATGACCGCGAAAAAGGTCGCCTTCAGGTGGCTGGGAGCAGAATGGGCAATCCACGCCAGCATGGGCACCATGGAGACCTGACCGAGCGGCGATTCGAGCGCGGTATTGGCGATGGCGATAAAGCGGGCATCCACCACCTCGCCGGTCGCGGTCGCCGTCCAGTGATGGAGGCCGTAGAACAGGCCGATACTCGGCAAGGCCAGCACGGTCGTGGCCAGCACCAGGAACATCACGATCCGGATGATCGACTGCTCGGCCATGAAGCGCCGGAACAGGAACAGCCCGGCCAGGGTCAGAGTGCTGGTGATCAGGTCCAGTTTCGACAAAAACGCCGGGTCGAAGCCCAGATCATCGATCATCCACCAACTCGCGCCGGCGCCCAAACCTGGCATGGACCTGAAGACAAAAATGACGATGGCGGTGCCGAGCAGGGTGCGGGCGGCGTCCGGCGACAACTCGCGCAGCAGTTTGCTCATCATGAAGGCGATGATGGCGAACGAGCCGGCGAAGATCATCTCTTGCCCGTAGCGGAAGCCCGACAGGCCGATCCCGAGGGTCAGGGCGATGAACACCGCGCTGCCGCCGAGAATCCACCGGTTGGGCGCGGTCGCTTCTTCCGGTTCGTGGAGCAGGCGGTCAACGGCGTGGCGGTCGTGGCCCAGGGCGGCCAGACGCCGGGCTTCGCGCCGTTTCAGCAGGCTGGCGAGGACCACGCCGCTGACCGAGAGCAGGGGAATGATCAGCGCCAGCTCGTACAGGCGCAGGTAAAGGGCGACCTTGGCGCTTTCGGCCAGTGCCTCGACGCCCTGGAACAGGACGACGTTGGCGATGGACACCAGCACGCCGCCGCCGATGATCGCCACCCGGCCCAGCATCTGCATGGTGGTGTGCAGGCGGCGGAGCGTGGTGGCGTCCACCGGCTGACCGGCCTCATCCAGGCGCGGCACGGCCTCGACCGTCATCGCGTCGGCGACGGCGTCCTGCATCACGTAGCCGACCGGGGCCAGCAAGGCCGACAGCACGTACCAGGCGGACGCGGGCATGATCGCCCCCATCGCCTCGGGCTGGCCGATCAGGCCGATCATGATCGCCAGGCTGGCGGCGATCAACCCGGCGCCGAGATAGACCAGGCCGGCCTTGTGCCGCCACAGCAGGTCCACGAGGTGGCCGATGGGCATCTTCAGCGCCCAGGGGATCATCACCCAGAAGCCCAGCGCCGCCAAGAAGGCGGCCGACAGGTCCAGGTAATCCTTGACGAAGAAGGTGCCGACGATGCCGGTCAGGCCCGACACGCCGGCGGCGCAGTACACCATCAGCGGCGGCAGGTAGGACAGCCGCAGGTCGCGGCCCAGTTGCCAAACCGTCCGGTCGAACCAATGCCATAATCGCGAAACCACGTCCATCATCACCTCCGGGAAACAGGGATTTTTCCAGCGATCCCAATCGGTTTACCGCGGACCCCATACACGGACAGCACTTGTTAAGCCATCACCAGCGGCGGTGATCGCCTTTCAAAAACGCGCCGCACCACAGGTCTCATCCGGTGGGCCAAAAATCGATCCTGTATCTGACGGAAGGATCGCGCTCGGCCCCGGCGACAAGCCGCGTGAATTCGCATTGATCAAGGAGAGCCTCGACTTCGCTTTGGGTCTGACGTCATCTGCAATACCTCTCCGCTCCAGTCCCTTCACCCGATTACCTGGCGCAGGTCATCAAGCTGCCCGGAATTCGGGTCAGGTCGAAGACCGACCGGCGAGCAGGGGACGGAGGTCGAGCACCATCCGGCAGGGGAAATCGTCGCCCAACGGCGCGAGGCCAAAATGCGTGTAGAACCGCGCGGCTTCGGCGTCGAGAGCGTCGGTGACGAACAAACGGAAGGCCACCGGGCCGGTCTGGGCGAGCTGCAGCGTCAATCCCAACGCTTCTTCAAACAGGTAGCGGCCCAGCCCCTGGCCCCGGACGCGGGTGTCGACGGCGAGGCGCGCGAGCAGAATGCCCGGAATCGGAAAGCGCGGCAGTCGGTCCAGTTCGGGCCGCCGGGCGACCGCCGCCCGGTCGACGCTGGCCGTCGCCAGGCTGAAATACCCAGCCAGCCGCGGCGTTCCCATTGCCGTATCGAGGGCCAGATACGTCCGGGCCAGCAAATCCTTCTCGGCATGGCGCAACGCGTACCGCTGGAGGTACTCGACCAGCGACGCCTGGGGATTTTGGAAATCGGCCAGCAGGGAGCGATGGGATCGGTTCAGCGGTTCGAGGCGCAGCGCCATGGCTCACGCCGCCGGGGGCCAATGCAGCGGCGGGGGCCGGCGGTCCGCCCGCGCCAGGTTCGCCAGCGCCGCGCGTAGGGCGGGAGGTGGATCGAAGCCGCCATCGAGCACGGCGGCCAGGCGTCGGACTTCGGCGTCGCTCAGCGCCAGCCGCGCGCCGACTGGCCGCTCCACCGGGGTTCGCAGTCGCTCCAGGGCCGGATGCACCAGCGGCTCGCTTTCGCCGTCGCGACGCGCTTCGATGGTCCGCCCGAGCTCGGCCTGCCGCGCGACCCAGCCGGCGATGGCCGCCATCTCGCGCAGCAGCTCGGCTTTCTGGTTCGGTTCGAGGCCGAGCCGCGCGCGCAACTGGTCGAGTTCGGTGTCGAGCACGGCGTTGGTCAGGGCTTGAAAGCGGGACATGGATCACCTCCTATTGAGTAAAATATTACTCAATAGAGAGGGGGCTGGCAAGCCGGGCGCTCGCCGGTCAATCGGAACCTTTCCATTCTGCCCATCGCCAGGTTGGCATCCGGCCATTCAAAAGGCAGCCGTCCGCCTGGAGGCTACTGCCCCGCCGGTTCGAGCTGGAGCCCGCGCCGATCACGGTGCTGCTGAGGACGCTGATGACCCATCGGGTACGCGACCCGGACGACGATTCCACCTCGCCTGACCAGGGAAGCGGGTGCGCGCGGCCAAGACCACAAGGATCACCCCCACGCGAGAACAGGCCCATGGGCTCGCTCATTTGGCCGCGACTTGCCGATTAACATCTTCCGAGGCAGCGTGGTGGTCACGGTAGGCGAAATCGGCAGGGCCGCTGCCAGATCGCGGACCAACCGCCCCAAGTACCCCTCATCGTCGCCACGCCGGACGGCCGCCCGCAGCGCCCCGCCGATCAGGCGCTGGTGGGCGATCAGGAGATCGTCGAAGGTGCGGATCGGCGCCGGAGGATCGGCGGTGGCGGGCATCCGCCCGTCGGGTTCCGGCGACCCGGTCCGGGGCACGGCCATCCCCTGTTCCAACCGCAAACGCGGATGCCGGTCCAGGATCAGATCGGTGATGGCCTGGGCATCCTTGGCCGCCCGGAAGATTTCCTTCCGGTCCTGGCGCAGCAGTTCCAGGTACATCGCCAGATAGGCAGCGTGTTCGTCCAGATCGTGCGGGCAGCCGAGTTCGGCGTTGAGAAAGGCACTCGCCAGTTCGGCGCGCAGTTCCTCCCGAGCGTAGTCCGGCGCGCTCCGGTCGAAGGAGAACGGCCGGTTCAGTCGCCGTTCGTGCCCGGTCCAGTGCCCCAGTTCGTGAAAGGCCGTCCCGTAGTAGGCTGCGGCGCTGGGAAACCGCCCGCGTGGCGGTAGGACGATGCGGTCCTCGCTCGGCTGGTAGTAGGCGCGAGCGCCCCGGTGCTCGATCGCGGCTCCACTACGCGCCAGCAGCGCCTCCAGGCGGGCCTCCGCGTCCCACGCCGCCTCCGGCCAGGGCTCGCCCGCGCTGTAGGCCTCCTCCAGCGTCGGCAGGCCCTCGATCTGCGAGGCATGAAACACCGTCGAGCGCCGCAGCAGGGGCACGGTCCGGACCGCTTCATCCCCCTCCCCCACCAGCGCTCCCAGGTCGTCCCGATCCTCCGGCCCGACCTCCAGCAGCTTGTAAAAACAAATCGGCGTTCCCCGTTCCCCCTGGCGCACCTGCCAGCCGCGCGCTTCGGCCTGCCGGTAGCTACACCAGCGCGGATCGCCGAACAACATGGACAATGGCAGCAATAGCAACACGTTAATGCCGTGGTACGGCTGGCCGGTCGCGGCGTTGACCGGCAAGGCGGGCACGCCGGGGAGTCGAGGCGTGGTCCAGGGCTTCCGCCATGGGGCGGCGCCGGCCTCGATCATGGCCACGATGCGATCGGTCACTTCCTGATAAAGATCGGGGTGGGAACCGCGCCCGCGCCGGGTGGAAGCCGCCATCACTCCTCCTCGGTCTCGTCCCAGGGCGACAAGCCCAGTTCCTCGATCTCGGTGGCGGTCAGGGGTTCGACGCCGCCGGCGAGCAGCAAGCAGGTGACTTCGTGGTAGAGACGGAGCCGGGGCGTGTTGCTTTCGGCAGACCCAGGGAGTTGCTCCAGATAATCGCGGATGTCGCTGCGCAAGGCGGCCGCCACGCCGGATTCGCTCGACAGCGCTTCGATCAACTGCGCCAGGGTCAAGGTCTGGAGCCAGGCGTCTGGATCGAGCGACCCGGCCGGGGCGAGGTGGCCCACGATCCGCGCCAGCGCCGCGATCCGTTGCGGCCAGCGGTCGTCCCGGTCGGAGTCCGTCACGTCGTATGGGTCGGTCATGGTCCGTTCCCTCCCCCGCCGGACGGGGCCGGTGCAGGTGGCCGCCGCCGGATCGCGCCGGGTGGACTTCTCGACGCGGCGGCGAGCGTCTCCCGTACTGGGGGTTCCGGTGGACTCGCCAAGCTGGCCCGTATCCAACGGCCCAGGGGTTCGACAGCGACCTGGAAATAATGCGCAACCCCCGCATACCCCAGGCGGCGATCCTGGTACGCTCGCGCCAGCCGGTCCGCGCCGGCGGCATCCCCGGCATTCAGACAGTCCTGATAGGCCTGAATCATCCGCACGGAATCGCGATGGACTCGCGCCAGCGTGGCGGCATACAGCACGCCACCGACATCCAGCAGACGCTGCCAGGTGATCCGCCGCGCTTCGGGAGCAAGGGCGAGGACCTGATCGATCTGGTCGGCCTGCCGCTCGGCGGTCCCGGCGATGGCGGTCCAGGCTTCGCCGAGTACCATTTTCACCTCCCGCTGGAAGTCGCACCGCAGGGCCGCGTCCAGCACGCGGGCCAGCGCGCGGACTTCCGCCAGCCGTTGCCCCCAATCCGGAGCGACCGACCGGTGGGCGGTTTCGGGGGCGGTCAGATAAGTCGCCAGGCTCGCCGGCTCGATCCGCATCGGTCCGTCGGGATGCTCGCGCAAAAAATCGACCAGCAACCGCGTGATTTCGTAACGGTGCTCGTCCGGCAGCCGGCCAACGGGCGTCGAGGCGCCCGCGTCGGTAGCGCCGGCGCTGGCCCCGTTCCAGGCGCGCGCCAACTCCTGCGTGGTCGCTTCGATCCACTGGCCCGCCTGGACCCGATCGGCTTCCAGCGCCTCGATGGTCAGCGATTCGGTGGTCGGTTGATCGAGAACGGCGGCCACCAGGTCCGCGTGCAGCGCGCCGCCCGCCAAAATCATTGCGAGTCGCTGTCGGACTGCCATTTGTGGATCTGCCTCACCCTCGACCGGTAGAGTTGCGTCCGCGATCTGAATACTGCCTTCCATCCGAGGTGGGGATAAGGGCTGATCGGTCTCCTTCAGGAAGGGCTCCGATGCGGCCAGTTGCTCCGCTGCCGTCGCCATCGGGACCCGGGCTGCCAGATAGGTTCCCAGGTAGAGGGGATTCACGTGGACATTCTGCGGAGCGCTCATGCTTTCACCTCGGCGGAGGTCGCTCGGAGAGCGAATGGATGAGTGATCATGTGAGTCAGTGAGTTTATGAGTCTGTACGTCAGTGAGTCAGTAAGTCGATAAGTCAGTGAATATTTGAGTCGGTGAGCGAGTGAGTCATTATGCCGGCCTGGCGTCATCGCGCGGTCACCGCGGTCGCCAAGGGCGACAAACCGGACCGCAGGATGACCCGACCATCCGCTGCCCGGTACAACAGTGCCGGAACCTGGTTGACCTGAAGCCGACCGAACAGCGCCTGATTGCGAACCAGCGCCAACTTGGCTTGGGCGTCGGTGCGGGACTCGCCAACGTACCGCGTCATCCAGCGCGCCAGCCCTTCGGCGTCGGTAGGCGGCAGCAGACCCAAAACCCGGGGAAGCTGACGCTTCGAGGCCTCGAGCACCACAACCGGCACCCAGCGGACCCGGAGCCTGCCATCCGTGATGGCTTGGCGCAGGAGACGCCACTGTTGGTGGCAATACGGGCAATACGGATCGATGAACACATAGACCAGCGGGGCGTCACGGGCGCCTTCTTCGATCGCGGTCGCCTGACCGAGATCCGCCCAGACCGCTTCGGGACCGGTCGCCCCCCGAACCAGGGTTTCCACCGCCGCCAAGGAGTCATCGAGCGCCGCCGCCAGCGCCGGCGGCGAACCGTCCGTCAGTCCGGCGGATGGTGGGGGAACGGGATCCATCCCACCGAGTAGTGGCTCAAGCCCCTCGCGGCGCTGGCGGACCGGATCGAGGATGACCGGGACCGCCGCCGTGGTATCGAGCTTGAGCAACCCACCGGAGTCGTACACCTGCCCCCGGATCACCAAGCCGCGCGGGCTGGTGACATAGGTCTGCTGGCCAGCCGGCGTCTCGATCGTCCAGAAGGGCAAATCACCTACCACCCCGCGCCCGGCCAGCCGACCTCCACGGTCCAGCAGCGTTTGAATCGCCGCCGGGTACGCTTCGGCAGGCGCCGGGGCGACCGGAGGTGCAACGGGGACACTCGACGACGGGGCGGGTAGCTCGGTGGGTAACGGGTCCGGTGCGGCGATCCGGGGGTTCGCGACGCCCGCGACCAGGATGGCAATGGAAAGCGTAGGGAGAAATCGGCCGTTCATCGTGCCCTCCAGCAGGGTCAGTCCGAGCGAATCCGCTCGCGGTTCAGTTCCACTTGGGCGAGGACGTCCCCGGCATCGAGCACCCCAAGGCTGCTCACCGCCGCGCGCGGCAGCGCATCCGAGCGGTGGGCCGGAGCGGGATTCAGGTGGGCAAAATCGGGATCGAGCCGGCGCGCTGCTTCCTGGAATCCGATGGGAGTGATCGGGGTAAACCGGACGGTTTCCAGGTCGGAACCAGTTCCCAATATCCCGTCGTCCGGCTGGTCCCGATAGACGGCCAGCGGGGGCTGTCCGGCACCGAGACCGACGTGGTACAGCGTCTCTTCCTCCGCCGGCGTGAACACCCCCTCCCCCTCCTCGACCGTGGCCAACGCGGCGACGAACTCCCGCTCCTGGATCCGACAGGTGTCCAGCACCCAGGCGATCAGGCCCGTCACGAAGGGGGCTGGATCATCGCGCCGACGCAGCGCCGCCAGTTCGGGACGGTGGGGGAGGTCCAGTAGGTCCAGCAGCGCGTTCGGCGTGTCCAGAATCGCGCCGATGGCCGCGCGCAGACCGTCCGGATCGGGCCATCGCAATGCCTCGGGCGTCGCCGGCCGGTCCTGCTGGGCCTGAATGGCGTCCGGGGTTTGCGGCAAGAGTTCGATAAAGCGGTTGAGCCGATAGGCCGGAGCGGTGGGCGGCCGGGCGTAGAACAACTCGGCGCGAATCAGGGTGGACCCTTGAAAGATGTGCGCCTGCCCCGCCCGCTGATCGCGGATGTCGAGCAGGTCGATCCGCGAGCGCTTCTCCACGCCCGCGCTGCTGGTATCGTGATAATAATGGCTGAGCCAGGCGTTGTCGTGGCGGGCAAAGCCGCTGGTCGGGGTCACCCAGGCTTCGCCGGCGGTTTTTTGAAACAGTTCGAAGGTCTCCTGCGCATCCTCGATCTTCATGGCGATCTTGATCAGGGTGTTGCCGAAGATCGCCGCCGCTTCTTCCTTGGATTCCTTGCCGAAGCTCGGGGAATCCTGGCCGCCGAAGCACACCGCGAACCCCAGCGCGCGGGCCTGCGCCGCCACCACCGCAAAGCCCTTGACCGCGTAGTAGCCGTACTCGTCGTTGAAGTCGAGAAACGGCGACGGGGCGTTGAGCGGCTTGCTGACGATCACCTCCCGATGGGTGCCCTCCAGCCGCGCCCCCAGACCGACCGCCAGCATGGTCTTCATCGCGGCGACGATCACTTTGCCCAGGCTGGCCAGCTCGTCGGGACTCTTCTCCAACGCCGGCAACTGCACCAGCAGGATGCGGCGGTTGAGCACCAGGTCGGCGAAGTCCACTTCCCCTTGCCGGACCCGGTAGATGTGGCCGTACACGTCCGCCAGTTGGGTCAGCATCCGGTTGAACTGATTGACCAGGTAGCCGTGCTGCACGTAGGTCTGCGGCTCCGGCTGGGTCGGGTAGCTCCGCGCGCGGATGACGTCGGCGGTGAACGGAACCTCCGGGTTTTGCTGTTCCCAGAGCTGGCGCGGCTCCCGGAACCCCGGCACACTGTCCAGATAGTGCTGGAGGCCGGCCTGGACGGCGGCCGGCAGGGTGAACCCGTCCACCTGATACGCGGCGCGCAGGGACCAGTCGATGAGCGCATCGAGCGGCAAGGCCCGGCGCAGCGCCAGCACGTCGAAGGTGAACGGCTCGCCCCGTTCGTCCACGCCCCGGTCGCGCAGCGCCACCAGCACCCGGACCACCACGGTCAGCAGGCCGATGGCCTTGTCCTTCCAGGTCGCCGAATCGCCGCCCGCCTCCGCCATCTGCGCGACCAGCAACTGGGTCAGGGTGTCGGCGGAGCCGGTGGCGAACGGGTTGAAGGTGTTGCTGAGCCGGCGTTCCACCGGTGCGTCCGGATCCACGCTCGTGGCGCCGGTCAGGTAGTTGACCACGTACAGGTCATCCTCGCGCCCGCAGGCCCGGGCCAGCGCGAACGTCTTCGCCCACAGCGCGGTATCGCCCTTGGCGTCCTTGAAGGCAAAGCCGGACCCCCACAGCAGCGCCTGGGCCGCCAGCCCGAGCATCGCTTCGGTCTTGCCTGCGCCGGTACCGCCGAGGATCAGCAGATGGGTGCGGACTTCGTCCTCGGTCACGTACAACTCGGCGCCGGACCGCCGGTCGTTGCCGAGATGGAACACCCCCCGCGCGCGGTGGCATTCCGTCTCCGATCCGGGCTTGAGATCGTGGGGATCGGTACCCCGATAACGGTCGGGCAATTTCAGCGGCAATCGGGGCTTGAGGCGCCAACCCACCACGACCAGGACCATTCCTGCCAGCAGGCCGAGGTCCAGCACGGCCGGATACCGATACACCACCCCGGCCCACATCAAGCTCGCCACGCCCAGGAGGCGCGGCTGGCGGCACGCGCGCTTGAACCGCTGGAACGGGGTCTGAATGTCGCGCAGGTAAAACCGGGGATGGACCACCTGATCGGGATCGACCCCGCGCGGGAGCGTGGAATGGGACATCGTGGATCGGCCCCGTGCTTTTACCGGTCGAGCCGGCCCGCCGCTTCACCGCGGGCCGGGCTAACCGAGTTGGCGGCGGGATCGTCGACCCGCGCCGGTGGGGGCCATTCAGCGCGATCGGGGCGCGGCAGCGGTGCCCGAGCTACCGGCACCACCGGTTCATCCCAGCCCGCGCCGTTGCTCGTGGGCAGGGCGAGCCGGTCGCCCTCCACCGGCAGGAAGAACAGAAACCAGATCGCGAACAGGATGGCCAGCCCGGCGGCGCCTCGCGCCAGCCACGCCGTCCACCGCCGCGGAGATCGGGTCAACCGGTCGAGCTGGCGCAGCGCTTCGGCCTCGGTGGGATAAGTCACCAGTACCCGGCGATGGCCTGCAGTCTCCGACTCCACCGCGAACTCGGCGACCAGCGCATGGCCGCCGCGCTCCGGCGCCGACTCCACCCGGAGATCGAGCGCACGGATGCCAGCCAGGGAAATCAGCGTCAGGTGGTCGACTTGACGCGCCAGCAGTACGGTAGCCGTCAGCCGAAGCGTCGGCGCGGCCGGATTCACGTGAAACATTGCCTCCCTCCAGGTGGGGCGCTCAGGGATGGTCTTCCGCCGCCAGCGCGTCCCGACTCGACGGGCGGGTGGCGCGCGGGAGGGCGGCGGCCAGTGCCTCCACCGCGCCTTCCACCGCTGGACCGGACAGCGCGCTCCCCATCCGCCGCTCGGCGGCGTAGTGCGCGCAAGCCCCCAGCGCCTCGACGAACGGCGCCCGGCGGCCCAGCGAGGTCAGGGTGTACCACAGCGGGCGGTCCACCCCCTTGAGCCAGGTGAACAGGGCCGGCGGGAGCACGCCACCCCGGCGCGCCTCGTCCAGCAAGCGCATTAGCACGGTGTGGGTGTAGCCATGCTGGCCGATCACCTCCTGAATCGCGGCATGGTCGAGATAGGAGCGCGTCGCCTGGATGAGCCGCCGATAATCGGCCGCCACCGGCCGATAGTCGTTGCGCTTCCGCCGCGCGGCTCGCCAAGCCAGCTCGCGCAGCCCCGCAAAGGCCCGCCGGTCGAGGTCGGCGGCGGCTCGTTCGTCGGTCGTAACGGACGCAACGGCGCGCAGCGCGAACAGGCCAGCCAAGGCTTGGGCGTGAGGGGGCAATGCGTCCGCGCCGCGCCACGGTTCGCCCAACTGGCGCGCCAGCACCGTCCGGCTCCGTTCGCGGTGCAATTCTGGCGACTCGGCCGCCGGATCCACCAGCAGATCGAACCGGTCGACGAACGCCCATTCCGCCAGCGCCATCCCCCAGCGGGGATGGTCGAGGGGGAGATGAATATTCCCGCGCCGCAAGGCGTGCAGGGCATACGGCCATTGCGCCCCCATCGCCTCGGCCAGCCCGCGCAGATCGAAGCGGCGACGGAACCGTTCCGCAGGATGCAGCGCCAGCAATCCTACGCCCACCACGACCAGCCCCATCACCACCGGCCAGCGCCATACCCGGCCGACCTGATCCAGCAAGCCGCCCCACAGAGCGACCGATACCGGGGCCGGCGCCGCCAGAACGTCGCGCACGGCGTTCGCCAGTGCCTGGCTTTCAGTATCACCGGCCCCGAGTCGATGCAGGAGGGCGAGTTCGGCCAGCTTGAGGCGCAAGGTCAGCGCCACTAGATCGGCGCCCAGGAACTGCCACGCCACCCAACCGACGCCCAGCGCCAGCCCGGTCATCCACAGCAACTCGAAGGGATCGTGGGATCGGTCGCCGCCGCTCATCGTCCGGCTCCGGCTAGGCGCTCGCGGTCGCGGCAGTGTCCCGCTGCGCGGCGGCGCAGGCCCGATTATGGCGGGTTTCGGTGTCAGGATCGCCGCTGGGTCGATCGCCGTCCTCGTCGGCGGGATGGACCCGCAGCTCGGGCGGCGGCATCGCCAGGACTCGCGTGCGCGACTTCATCTGTTCGAAAGTGGATTGCAGCATCGCGGTTTTCCTCGATATTGATAAAAGGGTGGATGGGATGGCGGCGACGCTAGGGCGTCGGTGAATCGGGCGACGATGGCGTGCCCGCAGCGGGCGCGGAGTGGCCGGTCGCGCCGGTCGAACCCGGGTTGACCAGTCGGTTGGCCGCCGCCAGCTCTGCCAGCAGCGGGCTACGCTGGTGGGCATCCGCACCGGTGGCGACCTGCTCGGCCAGCAGCAGTTCCAGCCGCTCGCCCTGGCGGAAGCGCAAATAGGTCAGGTTGAGCTGGAGCGCCGCCATGTAGGCCAGTTCCCGCAACACGGCCGCCTCGGGACTGCCGGCGATGCCGGCGTACCAGGACGGCGATGCGTAGCGCCGATCCACCTCGGTCTTGAGCAGTTCGGCGTAGGAAATCTGTTCCGGGAGCTGGGCCTGCAACGCAGCGAGGTGCTCGTCGGCCTTGGACTCCCGCCAGACCCGCTCCAACCAGCCCCGCAAGGCGGCTGAGGGCACGCGCAACGCCAGCGCGTGGTTCAACGCATGGCGCGCCACCGACAACCGGCCTTCGTATACTTTCTTGCGCATCCAGAACGCCATCCCCTGCGGCGTGCCTTGCAGGTCCTTGGGCAAATCGTCCAGCGGATACGGATCGACCAGGTTGTCGATGAACCGCCGGGCGTCCTGCACCCGATCCGGATTGAAACTCAACACCTCGGGCAGGTAGCTGTTGGGTCGAGTCGAGTCGGGCGCCGACCCGACCCCGGAACCCGATAACAGGGTTTCGGCCAGAAAGGGGGCGTTCGGCCGCACGCTCGCCCGGCTGCAACCCCGCACGCCGACATCCTCTGGCGCGCAATAGTCGGCCAGATAGGCTTCGACCATCGCCTGGCTCGCCGCCGTGCCGGTTTTCTCGGGGCGGCGCAGGTGATTGAACGCCCGCAGGTAGGCTTCCGCCCGGTCGCGCGCCGGACCTGCCGCCGCTGCCGCGGTGGCGGATTCACAGCCGCCGGTCGGCAACATGAAGCCGATGTCCTGCTGCGCCCGCAGCGAATCCTTTTCGACCTGGGCGTCCGACTGCCGGAGCGTTTTGATTTCGGCGGACAGGTGGCTTTTCAACTCGGCGAACTGCCGGACCATTTCGCCTTTCAGTTCCTGAATGGCGGCGACCACGCAACCATCACAGTCCGCCCGCGCCACCGGCGCCATCGCGAGCCCCACCGCCGCTACCAGCACGGCGAGGCCTTCGCGGATACCACCCGACCGGATGGGGCTACGTTCGCGATGCACCAGCGCCTCCCATTCATATATATTGCTTTTAATAGCATAATAAACAAATATTAAAAAGGCTATCCCCCTTGGAGTTTTCCGCTTGCGCGATTTCCTGAAACGACGTCTGCGCCGCTACCGCCAGGATCTGTTTGGTGGTGTCGCCGGTACGATCCATCGCTCGCGATCCCGGATCGAGGGATTGATCGCCGCGGCCACCGGGACTTCATCGAATCCCTCTTCCACCGCTCGGGCGGTCGAGGCCGGCGAGCGTCGTGACGGCATCATCATCGGACCGATGGAGGATTACCGGCGACAGGCCTGGATGGCGCGGTGGCTGCTGGGGGCGGCCGGCGCCAGCACGGCCGTACTGTTGCACCGGTTGCTGCTCGGCGACCTGGGGGGCGCCCTGGCCAGTCTCGGTTCCACCGCGACCCTGCTGGGCTTGGCGCTGCATCCCGCTTACCGCTGCTGGTTGATGCGCCACCAACGCGCCGGGCCACCGCGTGTCTTCCTGACCCATCCTCTTCAGTGGTGGCCGGCCGCCTGGCCAGCCGCCGTCTCCTCGCTACGGAGCACTCCCCATGAACCGGCCGACCGTTGAATTCGCTTTTCGCCTGGCGTTGTTGCCAGTGGTCTTGTTCACGGTCGCGCTGTTGGCGCCGCTTTCCCCCGCGCATGCCCAGGCGGCCCCGTCTTCGCCCGAATCGGCTTATGCCTTCGATCCGACCCGGAACCTCGAACCTGCCGGCGGCGATATCAGCCTCCACCTGTTGCAAGGTATCCTGGGGTCGGTGATCGGCCGGGTTCGCTTGGCCGACGGCCTGAGCGCCAGCGACCGTGGGCCGTTCGGCGAGATGTTTTCGCTGTTCAATGGGTTCCTGCTGTTCCTGCTGGGGGTCGTCGTGTTCGTCAAGCTGGTTGCGGCGCTGCTCGACACCGCCCATGAGGGCGAGGCCCTCGGCCAGGACCGTTCCACCACCTGGACCCCGATCCGGATCGTCCTCTCTGCCTCGATGCTGATCCCACTGGTCAACGGTTACAGTTTCATCCAGGTCATCGTGTTGTGGGTCACGCTGAGTGGGGTCGGCCTGGCCGACGCCGTCTGGTCGACGGCGGTCGATCAGTTCGCCAAAACCACGATTTTCGCACCGCCGCCCTCACCCCAGGCGCGGCAACTGGCCGTGGCGATGCTGGCCTCCAACGTCTGCGAGCAGGTGGTGAAGACTTTACCGGCGCGGGGAACCGCGCGCTACGAGGTCCGTTATGTCAGTCGCGCCGGCGAACTGGGCCATTACCAGGAACGGGGCGGACGCTGGTCGGTGACCGGCATGGGCGAGGCGGCCTGCGGTGGCTTCGTCATTCGCGAACCGCATCAGGGCATCGAGCCCGAGCAGGGCGCCACCGGTCTCGACGCGCTGGACGGCTTCCTGCACTGGGTGGCGCGGTTGTTCGGATTCGCCGACGACGTGCGCGCAGCCCTCGCCACCACGCTGATGGCGGCGCACGAACGGACGGCGCTCCGCCTGCGCGAGGAACTCAAGCCCCTGGCCGAGCGCATCGTCCAGGGCCAGGGCGCCCTGACCGAGTGCGTGACCGATCCCACCGGCCGTCTGACCCATCGGCAGTGTCTGAGCCTGATCGATGCTGCCGCCGAACACTACGTACAGAATCTGCAGGCGGAGATCCTGGCCGCGGTCGATTTGGCCGGACAGCGCGCTTTCGCCGAGTTTGCGGCGGCGGCCAAGGACGAGGGTTGGCTCTCGGCGGGCAGTTGGTTCTACCGGTTGGCCGCCCTCAGCGAATACCAAAACAAGCTGGCCCTGAACGTGCCGGAGCCCTATCCCATCCGGGCCTGGGAAAAACTGCCGCTGGAGGACGTGGAAACGTACCGTCATACCCTCGACCGCCTGACCGCCCTGCTGGCCGAAGCCGAAACCGACCGGGATACCGGCTTGCTCAAGGGCGATCCGAACAACAGCCGGCTCGACGACGCCTCGCGCGGCTTTCTGCGCTGGACCCTGGACTGGATCCAGCACCACCTGTTCGGCACGGTGCATCCGCTGTTCGCCCTGGCCAGCCTGGGGCACGCCCTGCTGGCGGCTGTGCTGACGCTGGTCGGCGCCACCGCCCTCGTGCAGATCATGCCCGCCGGCAAGCTGGCGACCCTCGTCGGCGGTATAACCGACGTACTGGGCCAATGGGACGGAAAAACCGGCGGGGCGCTGTCGCTGGGCGGGCTGATCGTCGGCATGATCGCCCTCGCCCTCCTCGCCTTCGCCCTGATGGCGGCGATTTATCTTCCCTTGGCGCCGTTCATCATCTGGACCGTCGGGGTGCTGCAGTGGGTGTTGCTGGTATTCGAGGCCCTGCTAGCGGCGCCCCTGTGGGCGATCTGGCACCTGCGCAACGGCAAGGGCTTCACCGCCGAAACGCTGAACGGCTACCTCCTGCTGCTGGCGCTGCTGCTGCGGCCGGCGCTGATGGTGTTCGGCCTGCTGGCCGCGACGATCATCAGCTATTACCTGCTGCAACTGGTCAGCGGGCTGTTCATCGTAGCGGCGATCAATGCCGCCAGCGGCAACGTTACCGGCCCGGTGGTGGTCACCGGCCTGCTGGTGGTGTTCGTGCTGGTCGCGGTGGACCTCACCCTGAAATGCTTTGGCCTGATCCATCGCTTGCCGGATGCCGCTTTGCGCTGGCTCGGTGGCGCGTTGGAGCAAGCCCTGGACACCGCCGAACTGGGCCATCGGTCGGAAGGCGCCCTGCGCTCGGGGGTGAAGACGGTGGAAGGGGGAATCCAGCGCTGGCGAGCCAATCGGGTGCCTGATTTGAAGCGGCTGGATACGGCGGCGTCCGTGCAACCACTCAGATCAGGTCAAAACGATAATAATCCTGTCCGTTAGGGTCTGAGGGCATTATAAGTGGGGGAAAATGCCGCTCGGTAAATCTGCCGGCGACGCTCGTAATTACCCAGGATATCGTCAACTGCCAAGTGATCTCCTCGCTGGTAGGCTTCAACCAGCGCTTTCACGATGGCTGCATGGCCTTCGTTGGCCGCCGTCTTGGTCGCCAACCGCTCGCGCAGTTCGCGCAACTCACCATCGCGCAATTGCTTCAGAAACCGCTCGTGCTGGCGCTGAGCCATGCCCAGCAACACATGATCCACCACGTCGAGCGCCATCTTTCCTCCTCACCGTATTCCGGTCAGTCCGGCCAGAAGTCCTCATCCAGCATTTCTTCCAGTCCGAAGGGGCAAATCGTCGGGAAAGTCCCCAAGTCCAACTGCGTTTCATTGGCGGCCCACAAGCGGGCTTTCCGATAGGCGCCGGGCGCCACGGCGGGCAGCATGGGGCGCAAGCTGGGGTTTTCCTCGAGCAGTTCTTCCAGTTCGATGCGCTGGAGAGTGATCGTGTTGCGCCAACTGGCGCCGCGTCCCCCGGGCTGGTGGCGCCATTTTAGTAAATGCGCCAGCAGTACCGTCAGCCGACTGCCCAAGGCGCGCTGTTGGCTCTTCCCCATGCTCTCCAGCTCCTCGGCGACGTGCTCCCCATCGATCTCGGCCAAACGCCCCTGACGGATCAGTTCAGCATTGCGCATCGCCCAAGCGTGAAAGTCCTGATGATAGATCTCGCTGGCTCCACTCATGGTTTTTCCTTCCCGATCCCTCGACTTACCGACTCACCGACTCACAGACTGATCAACTCACTGACTCACTGGATGGTTGACTCATTGACTTATTGACTCACCGAATCATCGGTGTTTTTGCTCATATACTCCTTCAAGGCGACTCGAACCACATCCGAAACGCTCATGTCAGCCTCCAGAGCAAATCGCCGCAGGCGCCGATATTCCGATTTGGGCATCCGCACGTTCAGCCGCGCCTCGCCATCTGCCACGGCCAGTTGCTGTCGCACCCGGTCGATATGCTCGGACGTTCTTCCCGTCGGTCGGCCCGCTTTCAACGCCATGCCCGAATCTCCTCGACCAGCGTCCGAATTTCTTCGGCCGCCGCCCCCTGCGGCTCGGCGTCCAACACCGTGGACCCCTGGGCGGCGCTGTTGGCGTAGACCACCCGCTGGCTGGTAAAAGCTTTAAAAATCGGTAGCCCATAACCCTCCAGGGCCGCCCGGATCTCGCCCGCCAGCTTAGTACCCACGATCTGCCGCGATACCAGAAATGCCGCTTTCAGTTTTCCGTCGGTGACCTCCTGCCGGGCTTTGACCAACTCGACCAGGGATTCGGCGGCCCAGATATCATAAGGCGAGGGTTGGACCGGAATCAGCACCCGGTCGGCCACCTTGAGGGCCGCCACGGCCAGTTCCTCGATGCCCGGCGACCCATCGATGATCGCCCAGGCGAAGCCCTGGGTGACGCTCTTGAGGTTTTTGAACAGCGGCGGCCGATCCATGCCGACCACCGGCGGGAGCACGTTGTCTTCACCGGCAGCGGCGTACCAGTCGCGCGCGCTGCCTTGGGGGTCGCTGTCAATCAGGATCACCGCCTCGCCCGCCAGTTGAAAACCCCGGGTGAGGTTGGTGGCGATGGTGGTCTTGCCTACCCCGCCTTTTTCGTTCAACACCGCAATGACCGTCATGCTCGTTCCCGTGAGTATCAGTAAGGATACTCATATACTCACATACTCATGAAGTCAAGATCAAGCGATTCCTAATCCAACAAACAGGCTTCAGTTGCGCTAAAATTGAGATAGAGTGATTATCTTTGTTGATCATTGATTATCAGCAAGAGGGTGAAGGGTGACGACACGAATCTCGCGGATGGTGGGCTTCTCCGTTCCACCAACGATGGCCGAGGAATTGGATCGCGTGGCAGAGGAAGAACACCGTACCAAAAGCGAACTATTTCGTGAAATGTTCCGGGTGTATCTGACCTATCGACGGCTCAAGCGGCAGCAAGAAGACGAAGAGCGGCTGGACCGACTGATACGGCATCCCCTCGAAGCAACGTCGGTATTCCCAATGATCGAAACCGGGAGCGAAGAAGTCCTGCTGGAATCCGCACGATTTGCCGGTCCTCGAACGAAAATAACGGGTAGCCAACCTGCGAAGGACGCTGCCCCGCTCGCGGCTGCCAATAACGATGCGCCCATAAAGCTCATGACCTGAGCGGTCATCGTCAGGCTCCCTTTCAATCATCATGAACTCGCCCAAAACCCGCCTCAGGACGGCTGCCGACCGGCCCCGGATCGTGGAAATCGACCTGCATGACCTCCATCCCAATCCGGATCAGCCGCGCAAGACGTTCAGTGAAGAGAGCCTGATCGAACTGGCGGCCTCCATCGAGCGGCACGGCCTCATCCAGCCGATCACCGTCAAACGCCTGGACGATGGAACATACTTGCTGGTGGCCGGCGAACGGCGGTTCCGGGCGTTCGAACGGTTGGGGCGATCCACGATTCCGGCCATCGTGACGACAGGCGACGCTGAGGAAATCGCGCTCATCGAAAACATCCAGCGCGAGGACTTGAATCCGCTTGAGGAGGCCGAGGCCCTGGCGCGGATGATGGATCGCCATCGCTACACGCAGGAACAGTTGGGGCAAGTGGTCGGGAAATCCCAGACGGCCGTCAGTCAGGTCCTGGGTCTACTGAATCTTCCCGAAACGATCAGGGCCGAGTACCGCGCCGCGCCGCGCTCCAGCAAATCGCTGCTGGTGGAAATCGCGGCCATGAAAAGCGAGGCGGAACAGTTGCGGTTGTGGGCCGCAATCAAGGACGGCCGGATTGCCAACGTCAAAGCCGCCAGGACGGAGCGCGCCGCTCAAAAACAGGGTGAGTCGCCGCCTTTTTCAACCCTCGAGGTCATCAAGGCCTGCAAGCGGCTTAAAATCGCCTTGGAGCGCCTGGAAGCGCCGGTGGCTACCCAGATACCTTTGGACGATTACAACGCACTGGCAGCCCTCTGCGAGCGTTTAAACGCTATTGTGGCCGGCATGACGCCTGAACCGCCGGATGTCGAAACCGACGATACCGATTACGAAAGCTGAAATCCCCCAATCTATCGCCCATGCCCAGCAAAACCTCCCTGCAAACCCTCCCGGAGAACGCGGAACTCGACTTCGGCCAGAGTGATGAATCGGGCCGGTTGCTCCCGCTGGAAGAAGATCAACTCTTTCACGAGATCAATTTGTTGCGGGTGGAAGGCTTTTACTTTTGCCTCGACCCCAAGGCAGCGGCGAAGCGGCGGGATCGTCAAACCTTCATCGAGAAGCTCAAGCAGGCGGGTTCGATCGTGGAACAGCCGATCACCATCGAACCGCATCCCACTTACGGTTACCCGTCGGTGTTGGCCTACAAGCTGTTGCAGGCCATCATGAAAAAGCTGACCGACTACGGGTATCCGGCCCCCGAGCATGTGTCGTTCAGCAAACGGGAACTGATGGAGCTATGCGGCCAT
>RRZU010021511.1_pt1 | contig 25719 bp, 26 predicted proteins | sample 2165561 | NCBI WGS metagenome assembly RRZU01 (sample SAMN10456909, study PRJNA506462) | wastewater metagenome | isolation source: wastewater sludge | place: USA: Moscow, Idaho | reverse complement strand
TATTTTGAATTTTCACAAAGAGGAACAAGTATTAAAAGAGAGATTATGGCAGGGATAACAACTTTTTTAACAATGTCATATATTGTCATAGTAAATCCTTTAATATTATCAGATGGAACAGGTATGGATTTGAAAGCACTAGTGATCGTCACATGTTTAACTGCAGCAATAGGAACATTTTTAATAGGTTTATGGGCAAATCTACCATTAGCAATGGCACCAGGTATGGGAATGAATGCATTTTTCACATATTCACTTGTAATAGGTGAAAAAATACCTTGGCAGCAAGCTTTAGGAATAGTATTTATTTCGGCAATAATTTTTCTATTATTAACATTATTTAAAGTTAGAACATTGATTGTAAATGCTATACCAGAATCGCTAAAACACGCTATACCAGCAGGGATAGGATTGTTTATAGCATTTATAGGAATGAAAAGTATGGGGTTAATAATACCAAATGAAGCAACAATAGTACATTTAGGGAAATTCAATTTGCAACTTTTACTAGGAATTTTTAGTTTTGTAATTATATGTATATTTGAGATGAAAAGAATTAGAGGTGGAATATTTTTAGGAATTGCATTAACTACAATTTTAGGTTTAATATTTGATAAAAATATTATGCTACCAAAGCAAATTTTATCTGTAACGCCAAGCATAGCACCTATATTCATGAAATTAGATATAGTAGGAGCATTTAAATTAGCATTTATAGGGCCAATATTTTCATTTACATTCATTCATTTATTTGATTCACTTGGAACAATATTAGCGTGTGGTAAAGCTGCTGGATTGATAGATGAAAATGGGGAAGCAACGAATATGGGTAAAGCATTAGAAGCAGAATCAGTAGGAGCTATAACAGGATCATTATTAGGAACTAGTACATCAACAATATTCTTAGAATCAGGAGCTGGAATTGCCGAAGGAGCGAAAACAGGATTCACATCTATAACGGTAGCAGTATTATTTCTATTGTCAATATTTTTCACACCAATTATATCAATAGTGCCAGCATATGCAACAGCGCCAGCATTAATAATAGTAGGCATATATATGTTCAAAAATTTATTAAGTGTTGATTTAAGTAAATTGGATGTATGTATACCAGCATTTTTAACTGTAGTATTGATTCCGTTAACATACAGTATAAGTATAGGAATTAGTTTTGGATTTATATCTTATACATTAATAGAATTATTTTTAGGAAAATATAAAAATATAAGTTTAGTAATGTGGATAATAACAATTCTATCAATAGTAAATTTATCATTAATATAAAACAAATATGATTAAACTGTTTCGAAAGAAGCAGTTTTTTTATATTAGAATAAAGTTTATTAACTATAAAATCAAAAAAAAATTTAAAGCTGTTAAAAATGAGTAGACTTTTTGTATAATAATTGATAAAATATATTGTGTTACAAATGAAAAAACAGTTGTGTTTTACATTTGAAATAGTATTACATAAATGATAGAAAGTGAAATTAAATATCATTTAAATAGGAATATAATATATTTGAAAAGGTGGTATAGTAATGGGTCTTTTTTCAAAGAAAAAATTAAAAAATAAGTATGCTACAGTTACATCAAAATCAAAATTAACTGTTGATATAGTGGATAACAATCAATGGAAAAAATGCAATAAATGTAATGAAATAATATATAATGAAGATTTAAAAAATAATTTAAACATATGTCCAAAATGTGGAAATTATTTTAGATTAACAGCATTTGAAAGGATAGAATTATTAATTGATGATGGAACATTTACTGAACAAGATATAACATTGAATTCAAAAGATTTTTTAACATTTCCTAAATATAAAGAAAAATTAGATGAGGCAAGAGAAAAAAGTAGGATGATAGATGCAGTCATATCAGGTGTTGGAAAGTTAAATGGAATGGATGTAAGTATTGCAGCAATGGATTTTAATTTCATGGGTGGAAGTATGGGCTCTGTTGTAGGAGAAAAGATAACAAGAGCACTAGAAAGAGCACTAGAATTAAAAATACCTGCTATAGTTGTATCAAGTTCTGGTGGTGCTAGAATGCAAGAAGGGATATTATCACTTATGCAAATGGCAAAAACGTCAGGAGCAGTAAAAAAATTAAACGATGCAGGAATACCATTTATTTCTGTACCTGTTGACCCAACAACAGGGGGAGTGTCAGCATCATTTGCAATGTTAGGAGATGTAATTATTACAGAACCAGGAGCATTAATTGGATTTGCAGGTCCAAGAGTAATAGAACAAACTATAAATCAACAATTACCAAAAGGATTCCAAAGAGCAGAATTTTTGTTGGAACATGGAATGATTGATATTATAGCTGAAAGAAAAGAACTTAAAATGACAATATATCGTGTATTAGAAAAACTTGTTTAATTTGGAGGATGCTTATGAGTTTAGAATTAGAAATAAATGAACTAGAAAAGAAAATAGAAGAATTAAAAAGGTTCTCTGAAGAACAAGGAATAGACTTTAGTGTACAAATAAAGGAATTAGAAGACACAATGTCAAGTAAAATGCAAGAATATTCAGAAACAGAAATGGATGCTTGGGCGAGAACACAAATTTCTAGGAATCCTAAGAGACCTTATACTTTAGATTATATATCAGAAATGATGGAAGATTTTGTAGAACTACACGGAGATAGATTATCAAGAGATGATGCGGCAATAGTATCAGGACTTGCTAGTTTAGATGGTTATAAAATTATGATAATAGGACATCAAAAAGGTAGAGATATAGATTCAAATATATATAGAAATTTTGGAATGGCTTCTCCAGAAGGGTATAGAAAAGCATTAAGACTTATGAGAATGGCAGAGAGGTTTAAATTACCAATTTTGACATTTATAGATACATCAGGAGCGTATCCAGGAATAGAAGCTGAAGAAAAAGGACAAAGTGAAGCAATAGCGAGAAATCTAGCTGAAATGTTTGGGATTAAAGTACCAATAGTTGCAGTAGTAATAGGTGAAGGTGGAAGTGGAGGAGCATTAGGAATAGGGGTAGCGGATTCTATTTTAATGCTAGAAAATAGTGTTTATTCAGTAATTTCACCTGAAGGATGTGCTTCTATATTATTTAATGATTCTAAGATGGCACCTGCAGCAGCAAGAAGTTTAAAAATAGATTCAATTAGTTTAAAAAATCTTGGAATTGTAGATGAGATTGTCAAAGAGCCATTAGGTGGTGCTCATCGTGACTTAAAAGAAGTAAGCAAAAATTTAAAAACAGCTGTTTTGAAAGAATTTAAAAAAATTGATAAATTTGAAATTGAAAAACTACTTGAAAAGAGATATAATAAATTTAGAAAAATGGGAGAGTTTTTTGAAACTGAAACAAACACGGAAGGAGAATTACAATGAAAAGAATAGCAGTTTTAACTAGTGGTGGAGATTCACAAGGGATGAATACAGCAGTGAGAGCAGTTGCTAAAACAGCAATGAAAAAAGGAATGGAAGTTTATGGAATAAAAAGAGGATATAAAGGGATGTTAAATGATGAAATATTTAAAATGACTCATTTAGATGTATCAGGGATTGCAGATAAAGGAGGAACAATATTATTATCAGCAAGATTACCAGAATTTAAGGATCCAGAAGTAAGATCTAAAGCAGCAGCAAATTTAAAAAAACATGGAATAGAAGGATTAGTTGTAATTGGTGGAGATGGATCATTCCATGGAGCAGATTTATTATATAAAGAGCATGGTATAAAAGCAATAGGATTACCAGGAACTATTGATAATGATATAGCAGGTACTGATTATACAATAGGATACGATACAGCATTAAATATTATATTAGATGCAGTATCAAGAATAAAGGATACAGCTACATCACATGAGAGAACATACTTAATAGAAGTAATGGGAAGAAATTGTGGAGATTTAGCACTTTATTCGGCAATTGCAGGTGGTGCAAGTGGAGTATTAATACCTGAAATGGAATTTAATATAGATGATTTAGCCAATTCAATAACAGAAAGAAGAAACCAAGGTAAATTATATGATATAATAGTTGTTGCTGAGGGAGTAGGACACGTTTATGATATTGCTGAAGAGCTAAAAACAAAAGTTAAAACAGAAGTAAGAGTGACTGTTTTAGGACATTTACAAAGAGGTGGAGACCCAACAGCATTTGATAGAATAATAGCTACAAAAATGGGAGTTAAAGCAGTAGAACTTCTAGTAAAAGGTGAAAGTGGATTGATGGTAGGAATCGAAAGTAATAAAATAGTTACGCATCCAATATCATATGCGTGGGAAAACTATACTAATACATCAATGGAAGATTATGAAATAGCAAAAATGTTATCAATATAATAAGTTGTTAAACAATAAAATACATAAAAAAATAGGAGGATATTAAACTTATGAAAATGACAAAAATGGTATGTACAATTGGACCAAAATCTGAACCAAAAGAAGTTATGAGTAAATTAATTGCTGAAGGAATGAACGTGATGAGATTAAACTTTTCACACGGAGATTACGAAGAACATGGTGGAAGAATAAAAATAGCTAGAGAAATAATGGCTGAAACAGGAAGAAATGTAGCTATATTATTAGATACAAAAGGACCAGAAATAAGAACAGGACAATTAGTTGATGATAAAGATGTTTTATTAGAAGCAGGAAAAGAAGTTATAGTAACTACTGATTTTAGTCATGTTGGAGATGTAAATAAATTTGCAGTTTCTTATGAAGGAATGACAGAAGATTTAAAACCAGGAAATATTATCTTATTAGATGATGGATTAATAGGATTAGAAGTAATAGAAATAAAAGGAAAAGAAATAAGATGTTTAATTAAAAATACAGGTGAATTAGGTGGAAAAAAAGGAGTTAACTTACCAAATGTATCAGTTAGTTTACCAGCATTGGCAGAAAAAGATATAGAAGATTTAAAATTTGGATGTAGAGAAGGTGTAGATTTTGTTGCAGCTTCATTCATAAGAAAAGCATCAGATGTAGCAGCTGTTAGAAAAGTATTAGATGAAAATGGTGGAGAAAACATCAAAATCATTTCTAAAATAGAAAGCCAAGAAGGTGTAGATAACTTTGATGAAATATTAGAATTATCAGATGGAATAATGGTAGCAAGAGGAGATTTAGGAGTAGAAATACCAGTTGAAGAAGTTCCATTTGCACAAAAAATGATGATAAGAAAATGTAATGAAGTAGGAAAAATAGTTATAACAGCTACACAAATGTTAGATTCAATGATTAGAAATCCTAGACCTACAAGAGCAGAAGCAGGAGATGTTGCAAATGCTATATTAGATGGAACTGATGCAGTTATGTTATCAGGAGAATCTGCAAAAGGTAAATATGTTGTTGAAGCAGTTCAAACAATGGCAACAATAGCAAAAAGAACAGATTCATTTAAAAAACATAAAGAATTAAAAGGATTAATAGGAGATGTTACAGTAACAGAAGCCGTTTCAAAAGGAGCAGTTGAAGCAGCTCAATTATTAGGAGCAAAATTAATTATTTCTTGGACAAAAACAGGAAGAGCAGCAAGAATGATAAGAAAATACAATCCAGATGCACTAATTGTAGCATTAACAGATAATGATCAAACAGCTAGACAATTAGCTATAACTAGAGGAGTAGAATCTATAGTTGCTAAAAACTTAGATAAAACAGATGACTTCTTTACAAAAGCAATGGAAATTGCTTCAAAGCAAGAAGGAGTTAAAAAAGGTGATTTAGTTGTATTAGTAACAGGTATATCTGAAACAGGAACAACAAACACATTTAAAGTAGCAAGAGTAGGAGAATAGTAACTAATATAAAAATAAAAAAGGGAAATATTTTCCCTTTTTTATATATTTTAATACAATAATTATATGGAAAATTCTAGATAATAGGTGAAAAATGAAAAAATTAGATGAATTGATAGATGTATTTTCGAAATTACCAGGAATAGGTAGGAAAAGTGCTACAAGGATAGCGTTTGATGTACTAGAAAAAGAAGAATATGAAATTAATAAAATGTTATTAACGATTAAAGAAGCATATGAAGAAATAAAACCATGTAAAATATGTGGAAATTTATCTGAGTATGAAGTATGTGAAATATGTTCAAATGATAAGAGAAACAAAAAAATAGTTTGTATAGTTGAAAATACTAGAGATGTAATAGCGTTTGAAAAATCAGGATTATATGATGGGATGTATCATGTCTTAGGTGGTAAAATAGATCCACTAAATGGAGTTTTAATAGAAGATTTAAATATAGAACAACTAATTCACAGAATTGATAATGAGAATATTGAAGAAATTATTTTGGCATTAAATCCAGATATGGAAGGTGAAACAACAGTTTTGTACTTATCAAAAATATTAAAACAAAAAAACATAAAGATTTCAAAAATTGCAAGTGGAATACCTATGGGTGGAAATATAGAATTTACTGACATAGCAACATTAATAAAGTCATTAGAAGGAAGAAGAGAAATAGAATAAAAAAATTATATAAAATGATTGACAAAAGTAAAATATTAGTGTATAATTATCAATGTTCTAATGAAATGTGCCTTGGTGGCGAAATCGGTAGACGCACAGGACTTAAAATCCTGTGGTATTTGATACCGTGCCGGTTCAAGTCCGGCCCGAGGCACCACTCAATTAATTTTAATAGAATGTATATAATTGACGCGGGATAGAGCAGCCAGGCAGCTCGTCGGGCTCATAACCCGAAGGTCGTTGGTTCAAATCCAACTCCCGCAACCAATGCCTAGATAGCTCAGTTGGCTAGAGCATGCGGTTCATACCCGCAGGGTCGAAGGTTCGAATCCTTTTCTAGGCACCAACTTAAATAAAAATATTTAATATATAGAGATTACTTGCCAAGTAGTCTTTTTTTTTGTATAATTTATTAGTAAAATAAATATAAAATAGAAAAGAGTGTGGTATGAAAAATATATTTATAATAGATAAAATTGGATTTATAATATCAGTAATATTTGGAATGAGTACTTTTTTATCAAAATCAGTACAAAATATAGCAAGTGCATTATTGTTATTATTATTTATCATAGTAATTTTATTTAAAAAAAATAATAAACAATTTATGAATATATATATAAATTATAAGAATAAATTAGATAAAAATATAAAATTATATTTAATAATATTTATTTTAATATCTTTAAGTATTCAATTATTTAAAGAAATATTATATTTAGAAAGTCCATTAAATAATGATTTTAATATATTAAAATATATAATTTTCTTTATGTTAGTAATGTTTGTAAATGATAGAAATAAAATAAAACTTTTTATATATTATACAGGATTAGGTGCATTTATATCATTAATAATATGTGTAAATAGATTTATAGTAAATTATGATTTATGGAATAACACTAAAAATTTCAACTATTATAGAATATATTTTGCAGTAGATCCACTAGCTTACGCAAGTATAATATCAATGTTTTTATTATTTATATTTTCTAAAATATTTTTTAATATTAAATCAAAAAAAGAATTAATATTATTAATACTGATTGTTTTATTAAGTATTTTCATATTACTCGTAAACAGAGGAAAAACAGCATATGTTTCATTTTTGCCAGGAATGTTATATTTGTCATATAAAAAGAGTAAAAAGGCTGTAGTAATATTGATATTATCATGTGTTTTAGGATTTCAAATATTACCAACACAAATTAAAGAAAGAGTAACTTATATAGTTAATTATGAAAAAGATCCATCAAGTCATTTAAGAACTATTTTCTGGGATGGTGCAATTGAAACGATAAAAAAAGAACCATTAATAGGATTATCAGATAAAAATAGACAAAAATTTCTTATTGAATATTACACAAAAAAAAATGATATAAAATTTGTTGAACAGTGGTATGGTAAATCAAATTTAAGAGAAGTTCATAATGCTTATTTACAGTACATAGTAGAGTATGGGATTATTGCAGGAATATATTTATTAACAGCAATATTTGTACTAATTCCTATTAAAATGAAACAAATATCATCTCAAATGAAAGAAAATGATAAATTTTTAAAATGGATAAAATATTCTATTATTTCAAGTTTTATTTGCTACTACATGAGTTCAATAACAGAAACAACATTTATGAAACAAGTAATGGTATATACATTTTCTATATTATTATTACTAATGAATTTTCTATCAACAGAAACTAAGTTAAATAACAATAAATAAATATACTTGAAAGGAAAATATTACATATGACAATACCTAAAAAACTTTATTATATATGGATAGGTAATAATAAAAAACCAGAAATATTAGAAAAATGTTTATTATCTTGGGAAAAAAATATGCCTGACTATGAAATAATAGAAATCAATGAAAACAATTTTGATTTAAAAGATCACTTAAATCAAAATAAATTTCTAAGAGAGTGTTATAAAAGAAAATTGTGGGCATATGTTTCAGATTATATAAGAGTACATTATTTATATGAACATGGTGGAATATATTTAGATACAGATATGGAGATAGTAAAAAACATAACAGAAATAATAAATAAAAATGAAATACATTTTTTTTCAGGATTTGAAAGTGATAATGGTATAGGCATGGGTCTTTTTGGAACAGTTGCTAAACATGAAGTATTAAAAGAAATGATAAAATTTTATGATGATACCATTTGGGAAAGTCCATTATTTACAATGCCACAAATAATTAAATATATATTGATAAATAAATTTAATATAGATGTAACTAAAAATGAAATAGAAGATTTGAAAAATAATATATGTATATTCCGTAAAGAATATTTCTATCCTTTTTTACCTAATGACATATTTACAGATAAGACTATAACTGAAAATACATATGCAATTCATTGGTGGCATCATTCATGGAAAGGTCATAGACCATTTTTATTTTTAAAAACAAAAAATTTAAATGGATTAGAAAAAATTGTAAAAACAATAGGAATATATTTACAAATAATTAGAGATGTCATAAGAAGTAAATAAGAAAAGAGGATAGATTCAATGAAATTATCAGTTGGAATAATAACATTTAATGAAGAGAATCAGATTGGAAGAACAATAGATTCAATACTAGATATAGCAGATGAAATAATAGTAGTAGATAGTGAAAGTACTGACAGAACAGTACAAATCGCAAAATCTAAAGGAGCTAAGATTTATATAGAGAAATGGCAAGGATATGGAAAACAAAAAAATATAGTTTTAGAAAAATGTTCTGGAGAATGGATACTATTATTAGATGCAGATGAAGTTGTATCAAATGAATTAAAAAACAAAATAAAAAGTATAATAAATAATAAAAATGATGTTAGTGATATTTATAAAATAAAATTAAGAAACATATGCTTTGGAAAAGAAATAAAGTTTGGTGGCTGGGATGATTATGTTATTAGATTATGGAAAAATGGAAAAGTTAAAATCAGTGACCGTGAAGTACACGAAGAATATTTGACACAAAGTAATAAAATTTCAATGATAGAAGAAAAAATTATACATTATACATATACAAGTATAGAAAATTTTTTAGAGAAATTAAATAGATACACCTCACAAAGTGCGACACAGTATACAAAAGAAAAAAAGAAATCTAATTTTATAAAAATGTATTCAAAAATGCTATATAGATTTATAAAAATGTATATAATTCAATTGGGTTTTTTAGATGGATATGAAGGATATTTGTTGGCGAAATATAGCTCTATTTATACGATGACAAAATATACAAAATTGAGAGAAAATTATTATAAAAACTTAGGAAAAGAAACATCATTAATAATAACAACATACAATTGGCCAGAAGCATTATCTGTATGTATCCAAAGTGTATTAAGACAGACAGTATTACCAAAAGAAATTATTATAGCAGATGATGGTTCTAAAGAAGATACATCTAAACTAATAAAACAATTTCAATTAAGTAATCCAAATATTAATATTATACATTCGTGGCAAGAAGATACAGGTTTTAGATTGTCAATGTCTAGAAATAAAGCGATATTAAAAGCAAGTGGTAAATATGTGATAATAATAGATGGTGATTTATATCTAGATAGATATTTTATACAAGATCACATAGAAAATAAAGAAAAAGGATATTTTATACAGGGATCACGTGTGATAACTGCACAAGACAAATCAGAAAAATTAATATTCACACATAAACTTAATAGATTTAAGGCATTTTTGTCAAAAGGATTTAAAAATAAAACAAACATAATAAGATCATCTTTTTTATCTACGCTATTTACAAGCAAAGATAAAACACTAAAAGGAATTAGAGGCTGCAATATGTCATTTTTTAGAGAAGATTTAATTTTAGTAGACGGTTTTGAAGAAAAAATAGAAGGCTGGGGCAGAGAAGATAGTGAAATAGCTGTAAGATTATTTAATTCAAATATAAAAAAGAAAAAATTAAAATTTAAAGCTTTAACATATCACATGTATCATAAAGAAAATGATAGAAGTAATTTAAATGAAAATGATGAAATATTATCAGAAGTAATCAAAACAAAAAAAATTAGAGCAGATAAAGGAATAAGTAGTCACTCATAAAATAAAAAAAGAGGTAGAAATGAATATATTGATTATACATACAGCATTTATTGGAGATATAGCACTGTCAACACCATTTATTCAGGAATTAAAAGATAAATATCCAAATAGTAAAATATATTATTTAACAACACCTGTATCTGCAACGTTACTGAAAAATGATATAAATATAGAAAAAGTATTTGCGTATGACAAAAAGAATAATGACAAAGGAATAGTAGGATTTTTTAAAATTGTAAAAATGTTAAAAGAATATAAATTTGATAAATGTTATTTAGTACATAAATATTTTAGAAGTGCATTGATACCATTTTTATTAGGAGTTAAAGAAAGAATAGGATATGATACATCAAAAGCTAAATTTCTTTATACTAAAATAATAAAATATAAAAAAGAATTACATGAAGTTGAAAGAGTATTAGAATTAGAAAAAATAGAAAATAAAAAATATAAAATAAATATATTTGTTGGAGACGAAGAAAAGAAAAATATAGATAAAATATGGCAAGAAAATAACTTGTATAATAAAAATATAATAACAATAGCACCTGGAAGTAGATGGTTCACAAAAATGTGGCCAAATAGTTATTTTGATGAACTTATATTATGTTTAAATAAGGTAAAAAAAGAAATGAATATAGAAATAATTTTAATAGGTGGGAAAGAAGATAAAGAAATAGAAATAAAAAATGAAAAGATGACATTAGACTTAAGAGGGAAAACTTCACTTTTAGAAATGTCTGAAATATTATCAAGAAGTACTATTATATTATCAAATGACAGTTCACCAATACATATAGGATCAGCATTTGAAAAACCATTTATATTAGGTATTTTTGGACCAACGGAAAAATCATTAGGATTTACTCCATATAATGAAAAACATAAAATAATAGAAATAAAAGATTTAAATTGTAGACCTTGTGGATTACATGGTGGAAATAGTTGTCCTGAAAAACATTTTAAATGTATGCTAAACTTAACACCACAAATAGTTTATAGTGAAGTAATAAATGTATTAAAAATGAATAATGAGTAGGAGCACTATGAAAATATTAATAATAAGATTTAGTTCATTTGGTGATATTATATTAACAACACCTATAATAACTGAACTTAGACAGAAATATAAAGATGCACAGATTGATTTTTTAGTTTATGAAAATTTTGCTCAATCAATAAAATCAAATAAAAAATTAAATAATGTATTTTTATTTGATAAAAAAAAGAAAAAGAAAGAGTATATAGAGGAATGGATTAATAAATTAAATTATGAAAAATACGATTATATAATAGATTTACATTCTAAATTTTTATCAATTTATGTTGGGAAACAATTATCTAAATTATCTCAAAAAACTAAATATTTACGATATAAAAAAAGAAAATGTTGGAAAACAATATTAGTTAAATTGCGTTTAATAAAATATAATGCGGATAAAAGTATAGTTGAAAGTTATTTTACTGCATTAAAAACAATAAATGTAAATTACAATGGTGAAAATTTAGAATATTATATAAATTATGATATAAAAAATAAAATAAATGTAAATTATAAAATAAATGAGAAGAAATATATTGTACTAGCTCCTGGAGCATCAAAATATACAAAAGAATGGCCATATTATGAGAAATTAGCAAATTTAATAACTGAAAAAACAAATTATGAGGTCATTGTTATAGGTGGGAAAGAAGATTTTGATAAGATAAAAGAAACAAATAAAATACAAAATTTATCAGGTAAAATATCATTTGAAGAAAGTGCATATATTTTACAAAATGCTAAAATAGTTGTAGCTAATGATTCGGGACCATTTCATTTATCTAGAGCTGTAAAATCTAAAACAATCGGTATATTTGGGCCAACAGATCCAAAATTATTTAAATTTAATGACATTAGTTATTTAGTAACATCAAATCAAAAGTGTGAACCATGTTCGTTATATGGAGATAAAAAATGTCCTAAAAAACATTTCAAATGTATGAATGAAATAACAGTAAATCAAATATTTGATTTAATATGTAAAAAAATAGATATATAGGAGATAATATGAAGATTTTAGCAATAGAAACATCATGTGATGAAACATCGGTAGCAATTATTGAAAATGGAAGAAATGTTTTAAGTAATATAGTATCATCACAAATTGAAATTCATAAAGAATATGGTGGTGTTGTTCCAGAAATAGCCTCACGTCACCATATAGAAAATATATTACCTGTATTTAATGAAGCATTAGAAAAAGCAAATTGTACAATTGAAGAGATAGATTATATTGCAGTAACGAATAAACCAGGATTAATTGGATCGCTATTAGTAGGCTTGATGTTTGCAAAATCAATAAGCTATTCTTATAATAAACCATTAATACCTATAAACCATATAAATGGACATATATTTTCAACATTTATAGAAAATGATATAAAATTACCGGCTATATCATTAGTTGTTTCAGGTGGTCATACTAATTTATATTATATAGATGAAAAATTAGAAATAAAAATATTAGGCGAAACACAAGATGATGCAATAGGAGAAGCTTATGATAAAGTAGCTAGAGTTATGGGTCTACATTATCCAGGAGGACCAGAAGTAGATAAATTAGCAAAACAATACGATGAAAATAAAGAGATAATTAAAATAACATTTCCTAAAACTGAAAAATATAATTTTAGTTTTAGTGGAATAAAGACATTTGTAACAAATTATGTAAATAATGAAAAAATGAAAGGAAATGAAATTGATAAAGAAATGTTATCAAAATCGTTTCAAGAAGCAGTAATTAATATATTATATAAAAAAATTGAAAATGTAATAAAAGATTATTCAGTGAAAACTATTATGGTTGCAGGAGGAGTGTCAGCAAATACAAGAATAAGAGAGAAAATAGGAGAATTTAAAAAAAGTGAAATAGAAGTTATATTTCCTAGTCTTGAGTATTGTACAGATAATGCAGCAATGATAGCTTGTGCAGCACATTATGAATTGATGAAAGCAAAATTAAATATAAGAGATGAATACTTATTTAATAAAAATTTAGAAGCAGTACCTACAAAAAATAAAATTAGATAAATGATAAAAATGTGTTATAATTATTATGTCAAATATAGAAATATTAAATAATTTGTTTATTGAAAGGGGTTATAATATATGGAATATTTAAAAAATATGTCTAATGAGGAACTGAAAGAATTAATAAAAGAAAATAAAATTGTTTTATTATTAGGTTTTACAAGAGAAAAAGCTATTAATAAACTGATTAAAAGAGGATATAAATATACAGAAGAAGATGTTCAAGAAGTTGTAAAATATAATAAAGAAAAAGAGATAAATGGTTTTACAGGATATATTAAGTTGAATATGAGAAGCCAAAGATTTTATAGAAATTATATAAATAAGAAGAAAATTAGAAAATTAAAAAAGAGATATAGATATAGAAAAGATGAATTTAAAGATATAAAATTTACAGATTATGAGATAAATCCAAAATTATTAAAATTAAAAGAATTAGAACTAGAAAAGTTAAAATCAAAATTTGATTTAGGTAGTGTTAACGAACTAAAAGAAGAAAAAGAAAGTATTTATTTTGATAGAGCACCTATCCCTGATAAATATTATAAAGATGAAATAATATTAATGCCTAAAAATACAACAACGTTATTTGCATACTGGGAAATATGTGATGATACGTATAAACGACTTCAATTAGATAAAAATATAATAGACAGAGTTGTTATTAAATTAATGAAGAATGGTAGTGAGTATTTAAAATTTCAAAGGGATGAGAGAATAGGGTCACACTATATTAATGAAGTAGATGTAAATGAATCATATGAAGCTATAATAGGATATGAAGATAAATTTGGTAATTTCATAGAAGTAGCACATTCTACAGAGTCTATTTCACCTAGAAATAAAATATCTAATAATACAGAAATGAAATGGTTAACAGTATATGAAAATCCTAAAACAGGTGAAATAGTAAAGTGTGAAACAAAAAATATAGAAGAAGTAAATTTAATAACTGAAGAAAAACAATTAATTAATACATTAATTGACATTGAATCGTATGAAAAACATGTAGGATCATCGGGATTGTCTAATCTATCAAGTGTTAATTTAATAAAAAATAAAAATTAAGAAAATGCCATTAAATTAATTTTAATGGCATTTTAAATTGTTCAAAGTTTATTCTAAGAATTAGAAAAGATAAAACAAAGTGAATTACAATATCATATCATAGGCAAGTTAGAGTTTTACTAGTTGATATTTTTTTTATAAAATGTTAAAATTTCACGTAACATTATATCAGATAATTACTATTAGAAAGTGGTGAAATTGATGAAAGTACTAGTTTGTGGTTCAGGAGTTATGGCAAAATTTACAAAAGAGTCAATTGAAAATAGTGGAAATGAATGTGTTGGGATGTATGATCCTTTAGGAAATGGAGATTATAAGACATTAAAAGAATTAAATCAAGAAGTTGATGTTATAATAGATTTTTCACATTTCAGTATGATAGAAAGTATATTAGAGTATGCCGTTGAAAATTCTAAACCATTACTAATAGCAACAACAGGACATAGTGACATACAAATGAAATTAATTGAAGAAACTGCAAAAAAAATTGCAATTTTACAGACTACAAATACATCATTAGGAGTAAATATACTTAATGAAATAGTAGGTTTTGCGACACAATTATTAAACAAATTTGATATTGAAGTTGTAGAAAAACATCATAATAGAAAAATTGATTCACCTAGTGGAACAGCAAAAACAATTTTAAATGTTATAAAAAATAATATAGAAAATGAAGCTGAATTAATTTATGGTCGTGAAGGAAATAAAAAAAGAACAGAACACGAAATAGGAGTACATTCTATTAGAGCAGGAAATATTGTAGGAGAACACACAGTAATCTACTCAAAAGGAGATGAAATAATAGAAATTAGTCACGAAGCTTTATCACGAAAAGTCTTTTCAGATGGAGCAGTAGTAGCTGCAAAATTCTTAATAAATAAAACAAATGGTATGTTTACAATGAAAGATGTTCTAAAAATTTAAAATAATTATTATAAAATCTAGGAGGAAAAAGAAGAAATGACAGAATTAGAAAAATCAAAATCGATAATTAAATTTATATCAGAAGCAAAAAAAACAACACCAGTTAAGGTGTATTTAGAAGAAGAAATTAAAGGAAACTATGATGTTAAAATTATAGGGAAAGATTCTTTAAAATTAGTAATAGGAGATTGGCCAGAAGTTGAAAAATTATTAAAAGAAAATAATATATCAAATTACCATTTAGAGAACGATAGAAGAAATTCAGGAGTTCCTATGCTAGATATAAAGAATATAGATGCTAGAATTGAGCCAGGAGCAATTATAAGAGATAAAGTAATAATAGGAAATAAAGCAATTATAATGATGGGAGCAGTAATAAATATAGGTGCAGAAATAGGTGAGGCAACTATGATAGATATGAATGTAGTTCTTGGTGGAAGAGCAAAAGTTGGAGCAAACTGTCATATAGGAGCAGGAAGTGTCGTTGCAGGAGTAATTGAACCACCATCAGCAGACCCAGTAGTGATAGAAGATAATGTAGTAGTAGGAGCAAACGCTGTTATTTTAGAAGGGGTTAGAGTTGGGAAAGGATCAGTAGTTGCAGCAGGGGCAGTAGTTACTGAAAATGTTCCAAGTGGAGTAGTTGTAGCAGGAATGCCAGCAAGAATTATTAAAGAATTTGATGAAAAAACAGCCTCAAAAACAGAATTAGTAGAAGAATTAAGATAATAAAATACCCAATAGAGGTGAATATATGAAAAAAATAGTATTACTTACTGTAATTATTATGAGTTTTGCGAATTTTTCTATGAATCCAGTAACAGAGAGTTATAAAAATGTGAAAGATAAATCAAGTGTTAAAGAGATAGATAAGAAAGATATCCAAATGTTAAGATCAGATGATGTAAAAAGAGATTATAGACTTTTATTTGAAGAAGGATATGATATAAAAGGATATTCAACATTTGAAAGTGATTACATATCAGAATCGTCTATAAAAGCACATGCAAAAAAGATAGGATCTGAATTAGTGATATATTCTAAAAATTTCGAAGGACAAAATATAGATCTTGAGTGGGATCCATTTATAGGTAGAAGATACTGTAGAGATTTATTTTATTGTGACAGAGGAGATTGGCAATATGTTTATAAAAATAATTATTCATATATGGTTGTTTTTATGACAAAAACTAGTCTTTCAGGAACAGGACTTTTAGTAGAAGAATTATCAATAAATAAAAGAAAAGAAATAGAGAGTAATATAGGGTTAGAAATAACTGCAATAAGAAAAGACTCTGACGCATATCTTAAAAATATTGTTCCAGGAGACATTTTAACTAAAATCGATGGGAATATAATTAAAGATAAAAAAACATATGATGACATCATAAACGCATCAAAAGGTAAAATTATAAAATTAAGTATAATAAGAAAAGATAAGACAATTGAAAAAGAAATACAACTGTATTAAAAATTTAGGAGGAAAAATGAAAAAAATAATATTAGGATTAATGTTAGCAGTAGCTGCTTTAAGTTTTGCAGATGCTAAATCAGATTACGAATCAGTTCAACAATTAGTTAAAGAAAATAAAACAGAGGAAGGAATAAAGATTTTAGAAAATTTAACTAAATCAACTGATGCTGTTTATGCAACTAAAGCGAATTATCAATTAGGTATGTACTATGCTAGTAAAAATGATTTAACAAAAGCAAAAACATATTTCACATCAGCTAGTAAAAATCCAGCAGATACATCATTTGAAGCATTAGATTCACTTTCAGCATTAGCAGAGATTTCATTTAGTAGCAAAAATAATTTAGAAACAGAGAAAAATTTATTAGAATTAAATAGAAGAACAAAAAATCAAAACTTAAGAGGATTAATAGATTTAATAGTTTTTTATAATGAAAGTAATCAAGTAGCAAAAGCAACATCAAAATATGATGAAATAAAAAAATCATTATCAACAGATCAAGTAGCAGCTGTAGACAATGAATTAGGATCATACTATATAGGTAAAAATAATTTAGATAAAGCTAAAGAATATTTTAATAAATCTCTTTCATCAGGAACAGGTGATGTAGCGGCATCAGCAGCATTAAGATTAGCAGAAATAGCTAATCAAACTGGTGTAGATGCAGATACAGAAAAAAATCTTAAAATTATGAATGATAAATTAGAATGGAAAAATCCAGTAGCTTTAAAAATATTAGGAACATATTATTTAAATAAAAAAGATTATGTAAAATCAGAAGAAACATATAAAAAATCAGAAGTATTATTTCCTAAAGAAGTAGAACCAAAAGTTTTATTGTTAGAATTATACGAGACAAAAAAAGATATAGCATCAGTTACTAAAAAGTATTCTGAGATAAAAGCATTAAAACCAGAATCATTAAATAAAAATTTAGGATTACATTTTGCTCAAGTAGGAAATGGAGAATTAGCAGAGAAGTATTTACGTAAATCAATAACTGAAGATAAAGACAACACGGCAAAAGTTATTTTAGGAATATATTTATATAATGTAAATAGAGCATCAGAAGCCACAACATTATTGAATGAAGCATCTAAAAGTGGAGTTAAAGAAGCAGATCAAGTATTAAATTCAATAAAAGAAGCAGAAGCAAATAAAAGTAAAAATAATAAATAATAAAAATTAAAAAGAGCAAAATGGCTCTTTTTAATTTGTCAAAATTTTGATATAATATTTAAATATAACAAAGGAGGTGAAAAGTTAATTGAGGTTATTAATGGGGAGAGTTAGTACGAAAGGAGAAATATAATGGCTAGAAAAAAAGTTGTAGAAGAGAAATCTGATAAAGTAATGTCAGAAAAAGATAAAATAATAGATTTAGCAATGAAGCAAATACAAAAAGAATACGGTGAAGGATCTATTATGAAACTTGGTGAAAATCAAAAGATGAATATTCAAACAATATCAACTGGAAGTTTAAATTTGGATATGGCATTAGGAGTAGGAGGAGTTCCAAGAGGAAGAATAATAGAAATATATGGAGCAGAGTCTTCAGGTAAAACAACATTAACTTTACATATAATAGCTGAAGCACAAAAAAAAGGTGGAGTTGCAGCATTTATTGATGCAGAACATGCATTAGATCCCGTTTATGCAAAAGCATTAGGAGTAAATATAGATGAATTATTAATATCTCAACCAGATACAGGGGAACAAGCCTTAGAAATAGCAGACATGCTAGTTAGAAGTGGAGCTATGGATGTGATTGTAATAGATTCTGTTGCAGCTTTGGTTCCTAAAGCAGAAATTGATGGTGAAATGGGAGATCAACAAATGGGTCTTCAGGCAAGACTTATGTCGAAAGCACTTAGAAAATTAACAGGAAGTATATCAAAATCAAATACCTCAATGATCTTTATAAATCAAATAAGAGAGAAAATTGGAGGATTTTCATTTACACCAGGAATTCAAACAACTACTTCCGGGGGGAGAGCGCTTAAGTTTTTCTCAACAGTTAGAATGGAAATAAAAAGGATAGGTTCAGTTAAACAAGGTGATGAAATGATAGGGAATGAAGTTTCAGTAAAAGTAACTAAAAATAAAGTGGCTCCACCATTTAAAGAAGCTAGATTTAATATTATGTATGGTAGTGGGATTTCAAAAATAGGAGAAGTATTAGATATAGCATTAGATAATGATATAGTAGCTAAAAGTGGTGCTTGGTTTAGTTATGGTGATGAAAGATTAGGTCAAGGAAGAGTTAATGTAGAAAAATCACTTTCAGAAAATATTGAATTATATGAAAGAATAGAGAAAGATGTAATGAACATAATTAAGCCTAATGTGATGAGTGATGAAGATGATAATACAGAAAATACAGAAGAATAAGATCTATATAGAGAATAGTGATGAAGTAATTGAGATATCACCTGACATAAGAATGATGTTTTTACTTAAAGATGGAAAAGATATAAGTAATGACTATGAAGATATTATTTATGAGGCGGCCTTTTCAAAGGGCGCCTATCTCTTAGGATTAAAAGAAAGAACTAAAAAAGAATTATATGATAAATTAGTTGAAAAATATAAATATAAGAAATCTATCTTGAAAGCAGTTGAAAGATTGGAAGAATTAGGGTATGTAAATGATGTTTCATATGCAATGAACTATATTATAAATAAAAAAATTGGTAATCAAAGATTGATTTTTGAATTAAAAAATAGAGGAATATCAAAAGAAAATATAGATTTAGCATTTGAAGAGTTATCTGAAAATAATGAAGACAATATAGAAGATGAGAAATTAGAAAAAGCTATTAGAAAAATAAATAAAAAAGATGAAAATAAATTAGTGATGTATTTAGTAAGACAAGGATTTAAATTAGATAAAATATATTCTAAATTAAGAGAAATAAAAGAAAATGAATAAATTAAGAGAAGAGGTGTAAGTATTATGATTAGGACAATATGGTATCATTTTATACTAATTGGAACATTTATATATGGAATGTTATTTAGATATCCTCCACTATTGTTTATGAAAAGTGATAGAAGATATTCATATACTACAAAAGTTGCAAAAATGTGGGGTAAAAATATGGTTTGGGCTTCAGGAAGTAAAATTGAAGTAGTCTATGATAATAGTGAAGAAGATATTGAAAAAATAAAAGATAATAAAGAAGCAGTAATACTTATATCAAATCACCAAAGTAATATAGATATACCAGTTTTACTTGGATATTTTCCATTAACATTTTCATTCATTGCTAAGAAAGAAATGAAAAAATGGCCTTTGATTGGTAGATGGATGAGATCATTCGATTGTATATTTTTAGATAGAAAAAATGCAAGACAAGGAATGAAAGATATGAAACAAGCTATGAGTAAAATAAAAAATGGTCATTCATATGTTATATTTCCAGAAGGAAGTAGAACACCTGATGGTGAAATTAAAGAATTCAAAAAAGGAAGTTTTAAATTAGCAACAGATACAAATACTAAAATAATACCAGTTTCATTAATAGGAACATATAACATTCAAAATAGAAAAAGTTTAAAAATAAAATCAAATAAAAATGTAAAAGTTATTATTGGAAAACCAGTTGAAATATCATTATTGTCAAATGAGGAAAAGAAACAAATAGACAGTATTATAAGAGAAATAGTAGTTGAAAATTATAAAAAATATACGATATAAGGAATAAAAAATGCTAAATTATGAATTCATGAAAAAGATAAAAAATATATCAGAATTAGAAAAAAATAAATTAGATAAGATGGATTTACCGATATTTTTGAAATATATATTATATACATTAAATGAAAGATATATTAAAAAAGACATGTCAAATTTAATGTTTTATGGTCTTATAAGAGATACTTTAGATAATTATAATACAATAAACGAATCAAATATAAAACTAGAATACAGAAATATCATAGATAAAAAAGATGAATTGCATAATCTAATAATAGATAAATTAAATATAATAGAGTACAACAAAAAATTACATATAAAACTAAAATTCAAAATGATGATGTTATTTGTTCCAAAAGTAGAAAGAAAAATATTATCTAGCTTAAAAAATATAGAATCAACGTCAATTAGTAAAAATGTATATTTTAAAAAAAGAATGATGAATCTTTTGGAAATAAAACTAGAAGACATACATGATAAGTTATATTTAGATGTCGTAGAATTACTTGGAAAAGATATTGCAGATGAACAATTTTCATCAGAAGAATACTTAATGTCAATAGAAAAAAATATAATAGATGGATGGGATGGAGCATATAGTTTTTTAAATAGTTACTTAGAAGATATAACAATTGCTGGATTAAAAGAAAATGACGGATATAATAATGAAAAATATGTAAATAAATTTAATAAATTTATTGAAAGGAAGAAAAAAATTGAAAAATAAAATACCAGTATTTTTGGCAACAAAAAATAAAGGTAAAATAGAGGAATTTAAAAAATTAGTAGAAGGTCTAAATATCGATGTTAAATCTATATTAGATAATATAGATATACCGGATGTAAAAGAAGATTTTGAAACATTTGAAGAAAACTCACAGAAAAAAGCATTAGAAATAAGTAAGTATCTAGATATAATAACGATATCAGATGATTCAGGATTATGTGTGGATGCATTAAATGGTAAGCCAGGAATATATTCAGCACGGTATGCAGGAGAAGAAGGAAATTCAGAAAAAAATATGGAAAAACTATTATCTGAAATGGATGGAATGATTAATAGAGATGCAAAGTTTGTATCAGTAGTAAGTATTGCTTACCCAGATGGGAATGTTTATTCATTTAGAGGTGAAGTTTCTGGATATATATTGAATGAGAAAGATGGAAATAATGGATTTGGTTATGATCCGATATTCTTTTCGAGTGACTTGAATAAGAGTTTTGGAGTAGCAACAATTGATGAAAAAAAATCTGTTAGTCATAGAGGAAAGGCATTTCAAAAATTGAAAGAAGAAATACTAAATATATTTTAAAAATAAAAGACTACAATAGAGTGAATGTAAACTGCACTAAATGTAGTCTTTTTATTTGCTATTATAATCTAGACATTATATTAGATAATTGTTTGTTTGATATTTTTAATCGATTTAAAATTTTAACTAATTGTTTTGAATTATGATAACCTATTTGTAAATAAGAACCAATCAACTCTCTATTTCGCTTTGAATCCAGAGTTCCACTTAAGTTATTATTTATTAAATCAACTAATTTTAATTCTTCAATATTCGATTTAGAATTAATATTATTTTCATTTTTAGATGTGTTAATAACATGTAATATAGCTTTCTTAATAGAATCAGAGGAAGCATTTTCTACTCCTATGTTTTTTGAACCATCAATAAATGTCTTTGTTCCTTCAATTCTTGAAATAAATGCATTTTTTATTTCAGGAACATGTTTAGAAATAACTTCACGTAATTTTTTACCAACAAAATCAGGATCAGTTAATAAAATAAGTGAATTTGTTTCTGAAAGTTTTTTTAAAAAATCTATTTTTTTTTTGTTAACCCTGAAAAACCATTTAATTCAATGACTTCTGTATCGAATATTTGTTTAACTGCTGTAACATCATCTCTACCTTCAACAACAATAATTTCATTAATTTTAATTTTCATATCAATCCTCAATATTATAAATTTCTAAAGCTTTTAAAATCAAATCCCAAGTTTTACCAACAGATATGATATCCATTCTTTCTTCAGGAGTATGAGCACCATATATATTTGGGCCTATTGAAATAACATCTAAATTTTTTATTTTACTAACTAAAATTCCACATTCCAACCCAGCGTGTATAGCTTTTAATTTAGCTTCTTTTTTTTCAAGTGATTTAAATGCTTCTTGAAATATTACCCGTAACTTTGAATTTTCGTTGTATTCCCATGAAGAGTAAGCAGAATCTAGACTAAATGTTGCATTATATTCACTTGCCAAATCTTTCAATTTATTTTCTAATATTCTTAGTGATTCATCAACTGAACTTCTAAGTAATGATTCAATATTTATTTGACTATAATGTTCATCTTTTATAGTTGAGATAACACCAATATTTAAAGAAGTCTCAACTAAATTTTCTATTTTATCACTCATTTTAATAACACCGTTAGGATAATTATGCATAAAATTAATTAATTTCAATGTATCCATTAAGTTTATTTGATATAAGTAGCTATCATTGTCACATATATTAGAACTAATTGAAATACGATTATCAATATTAATTAAATTTGATTTATGAATATCAAATGCAGATCCAAGAATAGTGTTAAAATCTTCAATGGATGAATTTGATAAATCGATATTAATAATTACATTAGCTTCTCGAGGTATAGCATTAGTTTTGTCTCCACCAGCAACTTCTAGTATATTAAAATTAAATCTTTTAGAAAGATGATAAAGTAAATCAAATAAAATAACATTAGCATTTCCTAAGTTTTTATGAATATCTGCTCCTGAATGACCTCCATTTAATCCATGTATTTCAATATTTATAATGTGATTATTAGAATCTATGGTATTATTGATTTTTTCTAACTTACATTTAAGAGAAGACATAACACGAGAACCACCAGCGCTACTAACATAAATTTCGCCATACTCTTCTGTATCAACATTTAGTAATGTTTTTGATTTGAATATAGAACCATCAAGTCCGTTTACTCCAGACATACCTGCTTCTTCATCAGCAGTTATTAAAATTTCTAATGCAGGATGTTTTATAGAGTTACTATCTAAAATAGCTAATGCATATGCAACAGCAATACCGTTATCAGCTCCAAGAGTAGTGCCATTAGCACATAAAAAATTATCTTTAACAATCAATTCAATAGGCTGAGTATCAAAAATAAAATTTGTTTCTTTGTTTTTTTCCCAAACCATATCCATATGTCCTTGTATAATTAATGGAGATAGGTTTTCATATCCTTTAAAAGCAGGTTTTTTAATTATAACATTTAAAAAATCATCTTGAATTACTTCGAGATTTCTTTCTTTCGCAAAATTTACTAACCAGTTACTTATTTTTTCTTCTTTTTTTGATCCTCTAGGGATATCAGAAATTTGAGCGAAAAAGTCAAATACTGATTCAGGATAGAGACCTTTTACTACATTTTTATTATTATTTTTATTAATCATAAAAATCCTTTCTAAATCTTATTATTATATTATACTATCAAATAATTCTTCTAATTCTTGCATTTCTTTTTGTGACAAATCATGACCTGATTTTAATTTTTTAAGTAATTTATCACTTTCACCAAGAGAGCTTCTCTCTAATACTTTAATAACTAAACGCTTATAAAATTCCATAAAAATCCTTTCTATAAATTAAAAGTTCTCTAATTTCATTTGTATAATACTATTAGAAGTAAAATTAGTCAAATGAATACCAATTAATCTGACATTTTGTTTATCTTTTAAAGAATGAAAAATATCAATTGCTTCATTAGCAATAATCTTATCAGAATTTGTTGCATAATCTAATGTTTTTGCTTTTGTGTATGTTGAAAAATTAGAGTATCTGATTTTTAATGTCACTGTTTTAGCATACAAATTAATATGTTGTAATCGTTTAGATAACTTAATAGATAATTTTTTTAGCTCATTATCTAAATGTGGGATATCATTTATATTAATATTAAATGTTGTCTCATGGCCTATAGATTGTCTTTTTCTATCAGTTGAAATACTATTTGAATCAAATCCTCTTATTATGTTGTATAAATGTTCACCTCTATTTATACCGAATTTTGAAATTAAATCATCTTTTTCTATTTTTAATAAATCTTGAACTGTAATAATTCCAAAGTATTTAAGTAATTCTATACTTTTTTTACCTATTCCGGGAATTATTGAAATATTCTTATCATATAAAAAAGATAAAAAATCATCATTGTTTCTAAATATAAAGTAACCATTAGGCTTATTTAAATCACTAGCTATTTTAGCACTAATACGATTGAATCCAATACCAACAGAACATGTTAAATTAATATTTTTGAAGATAAAATTCTTAAAACGGGCAATGAATTGTTCAATAGAAATTTTACCAATGAATTCTGTAATATCAACATAGCCTTCATCAATAGAAGTGAATTCACATTTATCTGTAAAAGATTTAATTAAATTTTGTATTTTGGAACCAACTTCTTTATAAGAATTCATATTTACAGGAACCAAAATGAGATTAGGGCACAGCTTTTTAGCTTCGACAAATGACATAGCAGAACGTACACCGAATTTCCTAGCTTCATAACTGCAAGTAGTTAACATTCCATGTCCAACAGCTATAGGTTTTCCACGGAGTTCTTTATTGTTTCGTTGTTCAACAGAAGCAAAAAATGCATCCATGTCAAAATGTAAAATAATTTTCTTCATATAAACTCCATAATTTGTGATAATTAATATGTTCTATTTTATCATAAAATATTATTAGAATACAAAGAATAAATAATAAAAATAATAGAAAAAGCATTATAGAATATAGTTGTAAATAACTTAATAAAAAATTAATAAAAAAACGAGTAAAAAGGTATTGACATAGATGAAGGAAGTATGGTATTATTCTTTTT